>Ga0308011_10000818_pt1 | contig 15395 bp, 12 predicted proteins | sample Neamet177_FD_203144 | JGI IMG/M metagenome (GOLD analysis project Ga0308011, IMG submission 203144) | Marine microbial communities from water near the shore, Antarctic Ocean - #177 | ecosystem: Environmental > Aquatic > Marine > Unclassified | place: Southern Ocean | collected 2014-07-25 | reverse complement strand
TTACGAATGATGATGAATTGGCTATTATATTACGTTCAATTGTAAATCATGGAATGGGTGAACGTTATTATTATGACAGAGTTGGTGTAAATTCAAGATTGGATTCTATTCAAGCTGCTGTTTTAAGAATAAAATTAAAACACTTAGACACATATATTGAAAACAGACAACGTGCTGCAAAGTACTATTCTGATTTCTTTAGTCAAATTGAAGGAGTAGAAGTTCCTAAAATTTCTGATTTCTCAACACATGTATTTCATCAATACACTTTAAAAATTGATGGAATTAATCAATTTGAAGCACAAAAATTCATGAATGAAAAAGGTATTCCGGCAATGATCTATTACCCAATGCCATTACATACTCAAAAAGCTTATGATGCAGATAAATATAATCATTCAGATTTTAAAGTAACAAACGGGTTATGTAAATGTGTTTTATCATTACCTATGCATACAGAATTAGATACTGAGCAATTAGCATACATTACTGAATCATTAAAAGAATACTTAACAAAATAATTAATGAAGAATATTGCAGTCGTTGGTACCGGATATGTTGGTTTAGTTACAGGAACTTGTTTTGCTGAAACAGGTAATAATGTAATTTGTGTTGACATTGACGAAAACAAGGTTGAAAAGATGAAGAATGGGATTGTTCCTATTTACGAACCTGGTTTAGACATTCTATTTGATAGAAATATAAAAGAAGGTCGTTTATCTTTTACTACAAACCTTAAAGATGCTGTTAACAAAGCAGACATTATCTTTTTAGCCCTTCCTACTCCTCCTGGCGCTGACGGATCTGCTGATTTATCATTTGTGTTAGGTGTTGGTGAAGAATTAGGTAAACTAATTTCAGATTATAAAGTAATTATTGACAAATCAACTGTACCTGTTGGAACAGCAGAAAAAGTTCATGCTGCAGTTGCTAAAAATGCAACAGTTGATTTTGATATCGTTTCAAATCCTGAGTTTTTACGTGAAGGTTTCGCTATAGACGATTTTATGAAACCAGACAGAGTTGTAATTGGTACGGAATCAGAAAAAGCAAAAAAAATATTAACTGAATTATACAGACCATTTGTAAGACAAGGTAATCCTATCTTATTTATGGACGAAAAATCAGCTGAATTAACAAAGTATGCAGCCAACTCATTTTTAGCTACAAAGATTACTTTCATGAATGAGATTGCAAACTTTTGTGAGTTAGTTGGTGCAAATGTTGATGATGTAAGAATTGGAATAGGTTCTGATGATAGAATTGGTAATAGATTCTTATTCCCTGGAATTGGATTCGGCGGAAGTTGTTTTCCAAAAGACGTTCAAGCACTTGTAAAATCAGGAAAAGAGCATAGTTTTGATTTCGAAATTATTAATGCAGTTTTACGTGTAAATGACGTTCAGAAATTAAAATTAGTAGACAAATTGATTAACCATTACGGTGACGTAAAAGGGTTAACATTTGCCATGTGGGGATTAGCATTCAAACCTGACACGGATGACATCAGAGAGGCACCAGCTTTATATATTATTGATAAACTACTTAGTTTAGGCGCTAAAATAATCGCTTATGACCCAGAAGCTATTAAAAATGTTAAAGCAATATATCAAGATAAAATAACTTTTATTGACAACCAATATGACGCTATTAAAAATGTAGATGCCTTATTGATTGTAACAGAATGGGGCGCATTTAGAAACCCAAATTTTGACACAATAAAAAACAATATTAAATCTCCAAAAATATTTGACGGTCGTAATCTTTACAACTTAGAAGATATGGAAGGAAAAGGTTTCTATTACGAAAGTATTGGAAGAAAAACAGTTTTAAAATAATGGAAAGAAAAAGAATATTAATAACTGGAGCCGCAGGGTTTTTAGGATCACATTTATGTGATAGATTCATAAAAGAAAACTACCATGTTATCGCCATGGATAATCTAATAACAGGTCGTTTAAAAAATATTGAACACCTTTTTCCTTTAGAAAATTTTGAATTTTACAATCAAGATGTGAGTACATTTATTCATGTACCCGGAAATTTAGATTACATATTGCACTTTGCCTCACCGGCAAGTCCAATTGATTATTTAAAAATCCCGATTCAAACTTTAAAAGTTGGTTCTTTAGGTATTCATAATTGCTTAGGTTTAGCAAAAGCTAAAAATGCTAGACTAATGATCGCTTCTACATCTGAAGTCTATGGAGACCCAGAAGTACATCCACAAACAGAAGAATACTGGGGTCATGTAAACCCTATTGGACCAAGAGGTGTTTATGATGAAGCAAAACGTTTCCAAGAAGCAATTACAATGGCTTATCACACTTACCACGGACTAGACACAAAGATTATTAGAATTTTTAATACTTACGGACCGAGAATGAGGCTAAATGACGGAAGAGTTTTACCTGCATTTATTGGACAAGCTTTACGTGGAGAGGATTTAACTATTTTTGGAGATGGTTCTCAAACCCGTTCATTTTGTTATGTAGATGACTTAGTTGAAGGTATTTACCGATTATTACATTCAGACTATAACCAACCTGTTAATATTGGTAATCCTGATGAGATTAGTATTAGCCAGTTTGCTGAGGAAATTATAAAACTAACAGGTACAGATCAAAAAGTTATCTATAAAGATTTACCAGTAAACGACCCAAAACAAAGACAACCAGACATTACAAAAGCTATAAACATTTTAGGATGGGAACCGAAAATTGATAGAGCTGAAGGCTTAAAAATAACGTACGCTTATTTTAAATCTTTAAGTACAGAAGAGTTAAATAAAAAAGAGCATAATAACTTTGATAAATACGTTAAGTAATTAACGTAAAAATTAGTTAGAATATTAAAAGGTGTTAATTCAAATTGACACCTTTTTTTGTACCTCTAAATTTAGTCAACTCTTGAAATAAACATTATAATTCTAAACCTAAACACACCAAGCTAAAAGTAATTTTAGCTATTGATTATCGGCAGTTTACTTTACCCTCACAATGATTTCTTACTTTGCTTTGATTTAACGTAAAAAACAATTATATTTGGGGTTTATTTTAGATAATATATGGCTAATTATTTTGCGCATGAAACAGCAATTATTGATGATAATTGTAAAATAGGAGAAGGAACAAAAATATGGCATTTTTCTCATGTGATGTCTAACTGTGTGATGGGTACAGGGTGTAACCTTGGTCAAAACGTAGTTATCTCACCAGAAGTAATTCTTGGAAACAATGTTAAAATTCAAAATAACGTATCAATATACACAGGTGTAATTTGTGAAGATGATGTATTTTTAGGACCATCTATGGTTTTCACAAATGTAATTAACCCACGTTCTGCTATTAATAGACGTAACCAATATGCAAAAACTACCGTAAAAATAGGTGCTTCTATAGGTGCAAACGCAACTATCGTTTGTGGTAATGACATTGGAGAATACGCTTTTGTTGGTGCAGGAGCAGTTGTCACAAAAGACATTCCTAATTTTGCACTCGTTGTAGGAAACCCTTCAAAACAAATTGGTTGGGTTGGAGAATATGGTCACAAGTTAGTGTTTGATGAAAATGGAATTGCGATTTGTGAAGAAAGTAAACAAGAATATAAGTTAGAAAACAATACAGTAAAAAGAATTAAATAATGGGAGTAATTAACGAAACTGACAACGTAAAATTTGCAGTAATTGGATGTGGACATATTGGAAAACGTCATGCTACAATGGTTGCAAACAATCCTGAATCAGAATTAGTGGCACTTTGTGATACTAGACCTAAATCAGAATTAGCACTAGAAGATTTTGAAGGTATACCATTCTTTAATTCAATTGAAGAATTATTAGCTGCTAATTTAGATTTTGATGTTGCAAATATTTGTACGCCTAACGGTTTACATTCAGATCAAGCAATTGCAGCTTTAGATGATAAAAAACATATTGTAGTTGAAAAGCCTATTGGTTTATCAAAAGCAAAATGTGAAAGTGTCATTTACAAAGCTTTACGAAATCATCAACATGTATTTGCAGTAATGCAAAATAGATATTCACCACCATCAATGTGGTTAAAAGACATTGTAGAGAATAATATAATTGGCGAAACTTTTATGGTTCAAGTAAATTGTTACTGGAATCGTGATGCAAGATACTATAAAGCTGGAGGTTGGAAAGGTACACCTGATTTAGATGGTGGAACATTATTTACTCAATTTTCACACTTTATCGATATTATGTATTGGTTGTTTGGTGACATCAAAAATATTCAAGGAAAATTTGGAGATTTCACACACAAAGAATCAACTACATTTGAGGATTCAGGATTTGTTTCATTCGACTTTTTAGATGGTGGAATGGGAACATTAAACTATTCAACTGCAGTTTGGGGACAAAACTTAGAAAGTTCAATTACAATTATTGGTAGTAAAGGAAGTGTAAAAGTTGGTGGTCAATATATGAACGAAGTAGAATACTGTCATATTGATGGTTACGATATGCCTACTTTAGCACCTTCAAACCCACCGAACGATTATGGTCAATATAAAGGTTCTGCAGCAAATCATCATTACGTAATAGAAAACGTAGTTGACACATTAAAAGGAAGAACTACTGCAACTACTAACGCTTTAGAAGGTTTAAAAGTAGTTGACATAATAGAAAGAATATATGAAACTCGTGATGAGAGTTTTACAAAATAAAATTAGCGCATAAAGATGAATATTTACGATAAATTAGTTGCCAAAGAAGCAACATTAGCAGTTATAGGATTAGGTTATGTTGGTTTACCAATTGCCTTAGAATTTGCTAAAAAAATAAAAGTTGTTGGATTCGATATCAATGCTGCACGTATTGATATGATGAAAAACAATATCGATCCATCACAAGAATTAGAAGCTTCTGATTTTGAAGGGGCAGATATTGAATTCACTGCAAATATTGAAGATCTAAAAAAATGTGATTTCTACATTGTTGCTGTTCCAACACCAATTGATGAAGCAAGATTACCAGATTTAAAACCATTATTAGGTGCAAGTGGAACTGTTGGTAAAGTAATTTCAAAAGGAGATTATGTTGTTTTTGAATCAACTGTCTATCCTGGTTGTACTGAAGAGGATTGTATTCCTGTTTTAGAAAAAGAATCTGGATTAATATGGAAAACTGACTTTAACGTAGGGTATTCACCGGAAAGAATTAATCCAGGAGACAAAGTAAATACACTATCTAGTATCGTAAAAGTTGCTTCTGGAGACACAGTAGAGTCTGCTGATATTATTGCTAACGTATACGAATTAGTTGTTGCTGCTGGTGTTCATAGAGCTGCTACAATTAAAGTTGCAGAAGCTGCAAAAATTATTGAAAATACACAACGTGATGTAAACATTGCATTGATTAATGAATTATCAATCATTTTTAATAAATTAGGTATAAACACTTATGATGTTTTAGAAGCTGCTGGAACAAAATGGAATTTCTTAAATTTCAGACCAGGTTTAGTTGGTGGACATTGTATTGGTGTTGACCCTTATTACTTAACTCATAAAGCTAAACAAGTTGGTTACCATGCAAAAATAATTAACTCAGGTCGTTACGTAAATGACTCTATGGGATTCTATGTAGGTAAACAAACTGTTAAAATGATGATTGCACAAGGTAAAAGCCCAATGGAATCAAAAGTTTTAATAATGGGTGCTACCTTTAAAGAAGATGTCGCTGACATTAGAAATTCAAAAGTTATTGATGTCATCACTGAATTACAATCATTCTCTTGTAATGTTGAAGTTGTAGATGTACATGCAGATTCTGACGCTTTAATGAAAGAATACGGTTTTGGCTTAGTAGATAAAATGGCAGATGATTATGATGCAGTAATTGTAGCTGTAAACCACAAAGAGTATACAAATAAAACAGAAGCCGATTTTAAAGCAATAATGAAAAATGGTAATGGTGTATTTGTTGATTTAAAAGGTATCTATAAAGATCAGATTAATGATTTAAAATACTGGAGTCTTTAGTTTAGAATACCTCAACGTGTAATTCAATTCGAGTTACAACACAAATAGATTAAACTCAAGACCCAATTAAATATTGGGTTTTGTGTTTTAGATTAAATAATTAGTTATGAAAAAGAATATTTTAATTACTGGAGGAGCTGGATTTATTGGCTCACATGTTTTACGTTTATTTGTAAACAAGTATTCTGATTACAATATTATTAACCTAGACAAATTGACTTATGCAGGTAATCTAGCTAATTTATCTGATTTTGAAAACAGCCCTAATTATTCTTTTATTAAAGGAGACATACAAGATAAGGCTTTTTTAGAAAAATTATTTATCGAAAATGAAATTACAGATGTAATTCATTTAGCAGCAGAATCTCATGTGGACAGATCAATTTCTGGACCTATGGATTTTATTTTAACAAATATTGTTGGTACTGCTAATTTATTAGAAGTGGCTAGGAACTATTGGAAATCGTTTGAAAACCATATATTCTATCACATTTCTACTGACGAAGTATATGGTTCATTAGGTAAAGCAGGTTTCTTTTTAGAAGACACCGCTTACGACCCACGTAGTCCCTACTCTGCATCTAAAGCAAGTTCAGACCATTTGGCTCGTGCTTACTTTCATACTTATAACTTCCCTGTTAAAATATCTAATTGCTCAAATAACTATGGCTCACATCAGTTTCCTGAAAAACTGATTCCATTAATGATTAACAACATAAAAACGAATAAAGCCTTACCTATTTACGGGAAAGGTGATAACATTCGAGATTGGCTATGGGTAGAAGATCACGCTAAAGCAATTGACACTATTTTTCACAAAGGTACTATTGGTGAAACCTATAACATTGGAGGTTGGAATGAATGGACAAATATTGATTTAGTAAAAGCATTATGTCGTATTATGGATGTAAAACTGAATCGTCCATCAGGAGAATCTGAAAAGTTAATCACATTTGTAACCGACAGAGCTGGACACGATATGCGTTATGCTATTGATGCTACCAAAATAAAAGATGAGTTAGGTTGGATTCCATCTATCACCTTTGAAGAAGGCTTAGAAAAAACAGTCACTTGGTATTTATCAAATACGGACTGGATGGAGAATGTTACTTCTGGTGATTATGAAAAGTACTATACGGAGAAATACTCTTAAATTAAATTTCAGACAGTATTCCACTGACAGCTCTTATCTTTTTGTAACAAAGCTTCTTATTACACTTCACTTATATCAATCTATTCTGAATACTTAACAAATTCAGAAAGGAATAACATCTCCAATTTAAAAAACTGATATTCGTTTAACTATTTAAATAATAAACATTCAGTGACATTAAAAACTGACATTCTAATTAGATAATATACCCATTTTCGACAAAAAAACACTAGTCTTACGTCACTAACTCACTACATATGAAACTAATAATGTAGACACTCAGGAAATAGCGCAGCTAAAGAAATAAAACGAGCGACAAAGTAAGAATCTTACAAGCATAATTATTCTACACCAACTTGCGCCAAAACCATAAACACACTCTCATAATACCTAAATTTAATCAGATTAAGAAATCTAATAAATGTTAAAAATATAACACTTTTGAAATACTCATGAATAGAAAAAAAGAAGAAATTATCGACTTATCAGTTAAACAATCTATATTAGCTCCATAAAAACATAGATTATGAAAACTACATCCTTAACAACAAAAGCATTACATTCAAATTTATTACCATTTTTGTTCTTTATTATAGCTTTCTATTCAGGAGAAGTTCACTCTCAAGTCACAGTCACTTCGGTCACACTAAATAATACTCCTGCAACTGATTGTTCAAACACAATTCTTACCGTGTCTGGAATGCATTCATATCCAGGCTATACTCTTATCGGAACTTCATTTGTGGTAGCAGGTTCTAACATAACTGTGGTTGTCAATTATACTCAACCAGGCTTTGGTATTCCCGTATTCACTCCTTACTCTCAAACAGTTGATTTAGGATTATTACCACCAGGATCTTATTCTACCACAACAAATGGTCAATTCAATTCAGGTACAACCGATACTTTTATATCTTCATTATCAGTTATTACATGTTGCCCTATTAATGCTTCATATACAGCAAGTAGTGCTTCTTTATGTGTTGGTGATTCTATTTACTTTACAAATACGAGTACTGGTATTATTGGATCTCAATCATGGTATCAAAATGGAAGTCTTATGACAAATGCTCAAGATTACGCTACTCAAATATTGACAACTGGAGCAAATACTTTCAAACTTGTGGTTAATGGATCCTGTTCTGATTCTATCCAACATACATTGTATTCATATAGTTATCCTACTGTTGATCTTGGACCCGATACTCTTGTATGCACAGGAAGTGATTTTGTCTTGGATGCAGGAGCAGGAATGAGTAGTTACTTATGGTCGACAGCAGAAGGAAGTCAAACGATTGTTCCAAACACTGCTGATTTATATTCTGTTGTAGTGAGTAAAAATGGATGTCTCGCTTCGGATTCAATTAACATATCACTTCTCTCTTCTCTTCAACTTAATATTGGTGCCGACACTACAATTTGTACTGGAACATCTATTATATTGGATGCAACAGCTCCTAATGCGACCTATCTATGGCAAGATAATTCAATTTCACCTACTTTTGTAGTCAACGATTCTGGTATGTTCTCAGTAGACATAATCGCTGTAAATGGATGTATATCTACTGACTCTATTGAAATAGCACTAAATCCTTCACCTCAAATTAATCTAGGAATAGATACTATAATTTGTATTGACAGTTCAATTGTTTTAGATGCAACAATAGCAAACGTTACTTATGTATGGCAAGACAATTCAACTTCATCTACCTTGATAGCAAATAGCGCAGGTATATATAGTGTTAGTGTACTTTCTACAAATGGCTGTACTAATTCAGATTCGATAGAAATTAGTACAATGGATTGCGATATGAATGGAATTATTAATCAAGATGCAGGGGACCAATTACAGATTTTCCCAAACCCACTAAAGCAGAACTTAAACATAACGGTTCCAGATAAAATGATAGGTAAAACAGGGATGGTAAAATTATTTGAATTAAACGGAAGTCTAGTATATTCTCAAGAGATATTATCTTTAGACCAAACTATTAAATTGACACTACCAGATGTATCAAATGGTTTTTATCTCGTACAATTACTGATTGACAATTCAGAATGGAAAAGTAAAGTCGCCATACAAAAATAATAATCGCTTATGGATGTAAAACTCAATCGTCCATCAGGAGAATCTGAAAAGTTAATCACATTTGTAACGGACAGAGCTAGACACGATATGCGCTATGCTATTGAAGCTACCAAAATAAAAGATGAGTTAGGTTGGATTCCATCTATCACCTTTGAAGAAGAATTAGAAAAAACAGTCACTTGGTATTTATCAAATACGGACTGGATGGATGACATTATTTCTGGTGATTATCAAAAAAAAACCTTAACAACAACCAACCCATTTGTAATACTTTACGTGTAATAGTTCTATACCATAACTATGAAAGATTACTCTTATTACTTACACTATTTATGACATCACAACTTATAAAAATCATAAGTTAAACTTAGTTAACAAGTTTATTAAAGGTTAGCATTACCAATATAAATTAGTAGTTTTGTAGTAATGAATTTATTCAAAAAAATTTTCTCTAGCAAGCCAAAGTTAGATCCAATTGACTATTCAATTTTAAACACGGACTTACATTCACATTTGATTCCTGGAATTGATGATGGTTCTAAAAGCTTAGAAGATAGTTTAGCAATGCTAAAACGATTTTCTGAATTGGGTTTCAAGAAAGTGATTACCACACCGCATGTGATGAGTGATTTCTATAAAAACACACCTGAAATTATTTTAGATGGCTTAGAAAAAGTTAGACAAGGTATTTTAGAAGCTGGCTTAACTATAGAAATTGAAGCTGCTGCTGAATATTATTTAGACTTTCATTTTGAACAACTTATTGAACAACAGAATATATTAACTTTTGGAGATAATCACGTTCTATTTGAATTGTCATTTAACAATGAACCTACTCGAGTAAATGAAGTTGTTTTCAGTCTACAAACTCAAGGTTACAAACCAATTATGGCTCATGTTGAGCGTTACTGTTATTATTTTAATGACTTTAAAAAAATTGAAGACCTCAGAAATAGAGGTTGTTTAATTCAATTAAACATAAATTCATTATCAGGTCAATATGGCCCTGCAGTTAAAAAAATGGCAGAAGATATGATTGACCGTGATTTAATTGATGTCATTGGTTCTGACTGTCATCATTTAGGTCATTTAAACTTAATGGAAGCTGTAAGAAAAAACCCACATTTACACAAAATTGCAAATAAAGAAGGTCTATTGAATAGAATATTATAGCATAACATTAAACTTATATAAACAAAACTTAAAGCGCCAATACATAAAAATGTATTGGCGCTTTTTAATTAATTATGTAATTTAATTAGACTACAATATTTACAATTTTACCTGGTACTACAATCATCTTTTTAGGTGCTTTACCGTCTAACCATTTTTGAGATTGCTCAGCTTCTAAAACCGCTTTTTCAATTTCATCTTTACTTAAAGTCATTGGCAATTCTAATTTGAATCTCATTTTACCATTAAAAGATACTGGATAAGCATATTCACTTTCTACTAAAAAGTCTCCGTTAAACACAGGGAATTTAGCAAATGAAATACTTTCAGTCTCTCCTAATTTCGACCATAACTCTTCACAAATGTGAGGTGCATAAGAAGAAATTAAAACAGTTAAATCTTTTAAAATGGCTTTATTATTACATTTCTGAGCTTGTAACTCATTCACTGCAATCATAAAGTTAGATACGCCAGTATTGAATGAAAAACGTTCTAAATCATCCTGTAATTTTTTAATCGTTGTATGTAAAGTCTTATATGATTTTTTATCAGCCTCTCCTTCAGTCACTTCAAATTCTTCTGCTTCATTATGAAATAAACGCCAGAACTTACGTAAAAAGTTATGTACACCACTAATCCCTTTTGTATCCCAAGGCTTAGCTTGTTCTAAAGGCCCTAAGAACATTTCATAACAACGTAATGTATCTGCTCCAAATTTATCAACTAAGTAATCTGGTGTTTGCACATTGTATTTAGATTTTGACATCTTTTCTACTTCATGCCCACACATATAAGTTCCGTCCTCTTCTAAAATGAATTCAGCATTGGCATATTCTGGTAACCAATTTTTAAATGCTTCTGTATCTAATTTATCATTATCAACTATATTAACGTCAACGTGAAGTCTAGATGTTTTATATTCTTTTCTTTTACCAAATGATACAAATTTACTAGTTTCTTTGTCTCTATAAACAAAATTAGACCTTCCCAAAATCATACCTTGGTTAATCATTTTTTTGAATGGTTCGTCAAAAGAAATAAAACCTTTATCATTTAAAAATTTAGTCCAAAATCTTGAATATAATAAATGTCCAGTTGCATGTTCAGCACCACCCACATATAAATCTACTTGTCCCCAATAGTCCGCTTTTGCTTTAGAAACAAATTCAGCTTCATTTTTTGGATCCATATACCTTAAGAAATACCAAGAACTTCCTGCCCAACCTGGCATAGTATTGAATTCCATTCTGTCGCCTTCAAATACATTCCAAGCGTCTTTTTTTGCTCTAGCCAATGGTGGTTCACCATCTTCAGTTGGTAAATACGCATCAACTTCAGGTAACGTTACCGGTAATTTAGCATCATCTACTAAATAAGGTGTTTCTCCTTTATAGTAAACTGGAAATGGTTCTCCCCAATACCTTTGTCTTGAGAATACAGCATCACGTAATCTATAATTAGTTTGCCCTTTTCCTATTTCTCTTTTCTCTATTTCGTAAATTGCTAACTTAATGGCTTTCTTTACTTTTAATCCGTTTAAAAAGTCAGAATTACAAATCTTACCTTCTTTTTCAGTATAGGCTTTTTCAGAGATATCAACCCCTTCAAAAATATTTTTAATTTCAATGTTAAAATGATTAGCGAAATCCCAATCACGTTGATCACCACAAGGCACAGCCATAACAGCTCCTGTTCCATAACCAACTAAAACGTAATCACCAATCCAAATTTGAACTTTGTCTCCAGTAAATGGGTGAATTGCATACGCACCAGTAAACTGACCCGTAATGTTTTTTACATCCGCTTGTCTGTCACGTTCCGTTTTTAAACTGGCTTGTTTTTTATAATCTGCAACACCTTCTTTAAATTCATCAGTAGTTAATTCATCCACCAAATCATGTTCTGGTGCTAACACCATAAAGTTGACACCAAAAACAGTATCAGGTCTTGTTGTAAAAACAGCAATGGCATCTTCTCTATTCTCTATTTTGAATTCTACAGAAGCACCAACCGATTTTCCAATCCAATTTTTTTGTTGTTCTTTAATTGAGTCTGTCCAATCTACAGTATCTAATCCAGAAATTAATCTATCTGCATAAGCAGAAATACGCATACTCCACTGGCGCATTAGTTTTTGTTCAACAGGGAATCCACCACGTTCAGAAACACCATCTTTAATTTCGTCATTCGCTAACACAGTTCCTAATTGAGGACACCAGTTTACCCAGCTATCAGCCAAATAAGTTAAACGGTAACTCATTAAAATTTCACGTTGCTTCTCTTCACTAAATTCATTCCATTGCTCAGCAGTAAATACATCTACTTCATCACAAACCGCATTTACATCTGAATTTCCGTCATTTTCAAAAATCACAATTAAATCAGAAATATCTTGTGCCTTATTAGTGTCACTATTATACCAAGATGCAAAAATTTGTTTAAAAATCCATTGTGTCCATTTATAATATTCTGGAGAAGAGGTTTGAACCTGTCTGTCCCAATCAAATGAAAAACCAATTTTATCTAATTGATCACGGTAACGTGCTAAATTTTTATCAGTTGTAATAGCAGGATGTTGTCCTGTTTGAATCGCATATTGCTCTGCTGGTAAACCAAAAGAATCATATCCCATTGGGTGCAACACATTGAACCCTAATAACCTTTTGTAACGCGCATAAATATCAGATGCAATATAACCAAGTGGATGCCCAACATGCAAACCTGCTCCTGAAGGATAAGGGAACATATCTAAACCATAATATTTTGGTTTATCTGAATTATCTTCAGCTTTAAATGTTTTATTTTCAGCCCAAAATTGGCGCCATTTGGTTTCTATTTGATTAAAAGTATATTCCATTTTATATTTAGCTATTAGCTATTAGTTCTTGGTTATTAGAAACTAATAATTTATAAGACTACAAATATAATAATTTGATAAGGAGTATAGTTTTAAAAACTATAAAAAACAATTAGAAACTAATACCTAATTCTTTATACAAGTTTTTAACATAGTCTTTTCCAAAACGCCTTTTAGCAGAACGGTATTCAAATTTAGTAAAAAGCACTTCTGCTATTTCTGTATAATCGTCCTCAACATAGCTATTATAAGCAGTATATTCAATTTGTAAACTGTTGAATTTAACCATACTTCTTACTAAAAATTCAAATAACACTTTATTCTGAAATTGTATTGCTTCCCATAATGGCCAAAACTGATCATTTTCTAATTGTCGTGAATTTAAAATATTTGTAACAATCTCAATTTGATCATCATGTTTTACATTTTTCACCTCACTAAACATTTCATTAAATATTATTTTTGTTACTTCAAAATTATTGTTTTTTATGGCATATTCTAACCCGTAAAATGTTTTTTCATTTTCATCAATCATTTCAGGAAACGCAATCCAATTAGGATCGGTTTTAATTAATTGTCTTACATATTTAAAAACTTCAACATCCCCTCCAATAGCCGCATCAGTATATAAATCTTTTAACTTGTTTGGTTTTGCCCCATATTTAATCAATTCAAAAAACAATTCCGAATTCCCACTTCTGGCAGCATAATGTAAAGGCGTTCGTTCATATTTATTCACTAAATTAATATTTAAATCTTTTTTTGAAATCAAATATTTCAAGACTGTTACATTATAACTTACTTTCTTATCTCCTATTAAATGAAACAAATTATTACCCTCATCACTAATCAATTTATAATCTGACTTGTCTTTTAGTTTTAAAAACAAATTTTTATCACCACTCACAACAGCCGCCATTAATCCATTATAATTATGAAACATTTCACTAATCTGATTTACATTTGGATTATTTTCTAATAGAAATTCTGTGATTTCAGTATTTTTAAGTGGAATAGAAGTAACAAAAGCAATTGACAATTGTGTGTCAAAATTTTCAAAAATAGACTTATTTTTCACAAACACTTTTACTAAATCTAAGTCGCTTTTACTTACAGCATACACAAAAGGATGAATGTGTATTATTTTATTATCATGTATTAAAATAGGTATCAATTCTTCAAACTCTCCTCCTGTATCTACATAGTTTTGAAGTGAAATTGCATCATTTTTATCAATTATTTTCTTCAGGTTTTGCCCATTTAAAATTCCACTAACACATAAGATAATACCTAAAAACAATCCTTTCATAATTTAAAGATAGCAAAATAATTTATTGAAATATAAATATAGATCATTATCTTTGTACTATGTCAGAAGAAATAATAAATAAAGTAGCAAAAGCAAATATCATCCAAATTGATTTAGGTGATTATCACAACACTGCCACATTTCAAGAATTTGACATTAAACAAGCACTTTGGCAAGAATTAGTGATTAAAGAAGACTTATTTCGTGACTTCATAAAAACGTTTGATTGGAATTCTTTAACTCAAAAGCACATTGCGTTATTTTGTTCTGTTGATGCAATTATTCCTGCATGGGCATTTATGTTAATTACTACAGAATTAAAAAAGGTAGATGCTAGTATCTATTTTGGAGATAAAAAAGAAGCTGAAAGTCAATTATTTTTCAAAAACTTACAGTCAATCAACGTTACAGAATTAGAAAATCAACGTGTTATGGTAAAAGGATGTTCTTCTATTCCAAATCCAAATAGAGCCTATGTAGAATTAACAGATTTACTTGTCCCTAAAGTAAAAATGCTAATGTTTGGTGAACCTTGTTCTGCCGTACCAGTGTTTAAAAAAAGTAAATCCTAGTTGAAAACATTGTACTATTTATTGGCTTAATTTCAAACATAAACATTCCTTAATTAGAACTTTAAACGCTAATTACAAATGAGTTGACTTAACACGCCTCTCATTTTTAATGCTGATTCATCTGTATTATTATTGATTTAAAAACCAACGATATCATTCTGTTTTTGACTATAATCACAGCATAATAAGGCATAAATAAATCGATTAAAAAAATAGAAAATCTCGTTAAAAATCACTAC
>Ga0308011_10000817_pt1 | contig 15407 bp, 17 predicted proteins | sample Neamet177_FD_203144 | JGI IMG/M metagenome (GOLD analysis project Ga0308011, IMG submission 203144) | Marine microbial communities from water near the shore, Antarctic Ocean - #177 | ecosystem: Environmental > Aquatic > Marine > Unclassified | place: Southern Ocean | collected 2014-07-25 | reverse complement strand
TTATTTTCTTATAAAGGTAAACAATCTAAAACTAAGATAATAAGAAACCTTGTTGACTTTGAAGTAGGGAAAACTATTTTTGAAACTATGCTAGGTATTGTACGAAAGGAAGATGTTAACCAAGAAGAATTATTTTAATATGACATTATACACTTGCGAATGTGGAAATACTAAAGAACTATCTAAAGCTACAATAGTCTATAGAGAAAAAAAATGGGTAGCAAAAGAAGCTGAATGTGAATGTGGTCTTTATATGGATAGTGAACCAACTGAAGGAATACCTACACTACAAAGAACAGAGCCTAGCCTAAGTAAGAACAGAGATAAGCTATGGGCTGGAGCAAAAGAAAAGCTAGTAGGCGAAAGGGGTATTAATGAATCCTTTGACTAATGAAGTTCGTGATAAAGTGTGATAAAGATAAGCAAACCCTAATAAACTATTTAAAGGAATTAGGGAATGACTATTTAGTAGATGTAAAGAAACAAAGAAACACAAGAAGCAATATGCAGAATAACTATTATTGGAGTTGTATAGTACAGACACTATCTAATGAACTAGGCTACTACCCTGACGAAATTCACGACCTCTTAAAATTAAAGTTCTCAAGTGAATGGAATAGTATAGAATTAAACGATAGAACAGTAGCAATACAAACAGTTAAGAGTACAGCTAGAATGGATAGCAAAGCCTTTGAGATATATGCAGACCAAATAAGAATGTGGGCAATGACTGACTTAGGTATCAGACTAATGCTACCAAATGAATACCAATAATTTCTATTATATAATATGGAAACAGAACAAAAGAGGACACAGGAGGGTAAAAAGAAGCTACTAGCTGCACTAGAGATGTCATTAGGTATAGTAACTGAAGCTTGTGAAAAAGCAGACATTACAAGAAGTAGACACTATGCTTGGATGCAAAGTGATGAAGAATATAAGAAAGCTGTAGATGATATTGATAGTAAATTTATTGACTTTGCAGAAACAAGTCTTAAGAAACAAATAAAGGAAGGTAACACAACTGCTACTACTTTCTTTTTAAGAACTAGAGGACGTAAACGAGGGTATAATGAAAAGCAAGAAATAGACCTGACTTCAGGTGATGAACGTATCAAAATAAATATTAATCTTGGTGATTAAACCTGAACTATTAGAAATCAATCCACAATTTACCCCTAAGCAGAAGGAGTGCTTAAAGTATCTATTTGATGATAAGACTAAAGAGGTTTTATTTGGAGGGGCAGCAGGAGGTGGTAAGTCTTGGGTTGGTTGTAGTTACTTAATTACTATGTGCCTTCAATATCCAAAGACAAGATACTTGATGGGAAGGTCAAAGTTAGATGCTTTAAAAAAGACGACATTAAATACATTCTTTGAAGTATGCACCGAGTGGAACTTAAAAGCTATTAAGGACTACACGTTTAATGGTTCTAGTAATGTTATAACCTTTTACAATGGCTCTGAGATAATCCTTAAGGACTTGTTCTTATACCCATCCGACAGAAACTTTGATAGTTTAGGTTCATTAGAAATAACAGGAGCTTTTATTGATGAAGCAAATCAGATAACTGAAAAAGCTAAGAACGTAGTAGCTTCAAGACTTAGATACAAGCTTGACGAGAATGGATTAATACCTAAGATGCTTATGACTTGCAACCCTGCTAAGAACTGGGTATATTCTGAGTATTACAGACCTGCACAAGACAATACAATAAAACACTACAGAAAGTTTATACAGTCTTTAGTGATAGACAATAACTATATCTCTAAGCATTACGAAACTCAGCTATCTCAATTAGACGAACTAAGTAAGCAAAGACTTTTATTTGGTAATTGGGAATATGATGCTACTGCTGATAGCTTGATAGACTACAACTCTATAATGAGTATGTTCAGTCAGAAAGGAATAGAAGGTGATAAATACATAACTTGTGATGTAGCACGTTTTGGAAGCGATAAGACGGTTATTATGCTTTGGCAAGGGTTACACATTAGATATATAAGAACTATCCTCAAATCGGCTGTAAATGAGGTTGTGGACGAGATTAAGAAACTACAACAAGAGAATAGTGTTAATCTTAGGAATATCATAGTAGATGAAGATGGTGTCGGTGGTGGGGTAAAGGATTACTTAAGATGTCAAGGATTCACAAATAATGCTAGACCGATAAAAGGAGAAAACTATCAGAACCTAAAAACTCAATGCTATTACAAATTAGCAGACCAAATAAACAAAGGACAGATAGGAGTAAGTTGTTCAGATGTAAATGTTAAGAATTACATAACAGAGGAGCTAGAACAAGTTAGAACCAAAGATGCAGATAAAGATAACAAACTACAAATAATACCAAAAGATACAGTAAAGTCTATTTTAGGACGTTCTCCTGATTATGCTGATGCTTTAGCTATGAGAATGTTTTATGAGATAGATAGTAACTTTGGAAGGTATTTTGTGCAGTAAAAAAAATCGTTAAACTAAAATCAACAAATTTCTATTATATAGTGTATGAAAGTTAAAATTAAAAAAGAAGGGAAAACAGAATCGTTCAATTTAATTAAAAGTTGGAAAGATGTTACATTAGAATCTTGGTTAAAATTAATGACATTTGATTCGGATATAAATTCTGAAGATGCTGCTAAAACAATAAAAGAATTATCTGATATTCCAAAGAAGTTAATAAAAGAACTTTCATTATCAGATGTAGCAGTAATGATGAATTGGATTTCTGAGCTTCAAGCTAAACAAGATACTAAGCTTAAAAGGATAATAGAGATTAATGGTATTGAATACGGATTTCATCCAGACCTCGATTCCATAACTCTCGGAGAATTTGCCGATTTAGAAGTTATATTAAAAAACGGAATAGAAAAACAATTGCCAGAATTTTGCTCAATTCTATATAGACCGATAAAAGAAAAGAAAAACAAAATTTATATAATAGAACCATATGATGGTAATATAAGGATGAGAGCAGAAGAAATGAAAAAAATGTCAGCAGAACAAGTACAAAGTGCAATGGTTTTTTTTTATCATTTAGGGAAACTATTTTGTCAGATTTTGCCATTATATTTGATTCAGAAGCAGAAGGAAATGATAAAGCTATAGCTGGTGAAGATTTTGCCAGTAGATGGTCGTGGTTTGGGGTAATGCACAGATTGTGTGGAGCTGAAATTGTTAATTTAGAAAAGATAACAAAGATTAAATTATTGGAGTGTTTAACGTGGTTAAGCTATGAAACAGATTTAAACTCACAAAATAAAGTAAATAGAAATGGTTAAAAATAAAACTTATAATAACGTAGTAAATTCTCTATTACGATTGGGCGAATATCATCAGCAAATTAAAACAACTTCAGTAGGAGATATTTTTTCAATTGATTTGGAAAAGGAAACTAAATTCCCATTACTGCATATTAATCCTACAAGCGTTACAACTGGTGATAGTCAGCTTACTTACAACTTCCAAATATTCATAATGGATATGGTAACTGAAAGAGCTAATTGGACAGTAAACAATACAGCTGCTGATTTTCCTAAGTTATATAAAACACTAAGCAATGAGCAAGATGTATTCAACGAAACATTACAAATAGTAACTGACTTCATTGGTATGCTAAGACATAGTGAAAGACAATCAATAGCTGGTGTTAATGATATTAATTTACCTATCTATTTTACACAAGACCAATTTACAATAGAACCATTCCAAGAAAGATTTGATAATTTATGCTGCGGTTATGTTTTTAATATTGGAATATTAGTACAAAATGATTTCCAAACTTGTAATATACCAGTTACAAATGAAGGTGCAGGGTATTAATGAAATGGAAGATAGGATGGGTAACAATAAACATAGGATGGAAGAAATTTAAAATAACAATACATATATAAAAAAATGGCAGATTTAACAACAACACTTAGTGAGACACTTTTAATAAATAACAGTCTTAGAGGTTCTACACTATCAGTAACCACAACAGGTATAAATGATGTATTTGAAAGAATACTAACTATTACAGGTAGTACTACAACAACAACAGTTCTTGCAACATTTGCAGCATTACCTTCTACAAGTCCAGGAGCTATTGATGTAGACCGAACTAAATATGTAAGAGTTACGAACCTAGACCCTTCAGTCACTATTGAATTAGCAATACAAACTACAACTTCTAGCTATACAGTAACTTTAAGAGCAGGAGCTTCCCATATTTTATATCAAGGAGAAGCAGTTGCTCTAGGAGAAGCAGGTGCAGCTAGTTTTGGAACTATGCTTAATCTTGCAAGTATAGCGGCACGACCAACAACAGCATTTGTTGCAAGAGTAGAATTGTTTGTTGGCATAGAATAGTGGAAACTCAGAATATAGAAAATTACTTAAATAGCTTTGGTAAACAAGTAGTAAATAGAGCAAAAGGTAACTTACAGAAATCTAAGGGGGGAGGGAGTGCTTTAGAGAAATCTATTAAGTTTAAAGTTGTAAGTGATGCTGATGGTTTTACAGTTGAATTCTATATGAATAACTATGGTCAATTTGTAGATAAAGGAGTTTCAGGAAATAAGAAATCACAATCGTATAAAGACTATACAGGAAAGGTTGTTAAAAGCCCTTTTAAATATACTACAAAACAACCACCACCAGATATATTATCTAAGTGGATAAAAATGAAAGGAATAAAAGGTAGAGATAAAAAGACAGGAAGATTTATTAGTAATTTGTCTTTAGCTTTCATAATGGGTAGAGCAATTAAAAGAGATGGAATTAAAAGTCTTAGCTTTTTCCAAAAACCTTTAGGACTTGGATTAAAACAGTTTGGAAAAGAATTATTAAGTAATATAAAAGAAGACATCTTAAATACATTAGATTTTGAAACAATAACACAAGTTAAATAAATGGCAACAACAATAGAACAACAACCTCAATTCAGTTTTTTACCAGTAGGACAACCAGTCATTTTTACAATATCAAATGATGACATAGTAACTGACCCTAATTTTTCAAGAGTAAGGTTTACTGCTAGAGTGCATATTAGCAATGGAGTTACTGCAAATCCTTCTAATACTAGTCAAGTAATTGGTACTTTTAGAACTACTGCAAATAATCAAGGTAGAGGGATATTTGATTTAAGAGCTGTTATTGAAAATTTTGTAAGTGCTGATAATATGGCACTAGAAAATTCAAATTATAAACTTGTAGATAATACTAATTTAAGAGTTCCTATTCACTTAATAGACAGATATTCAAGAAATTCAAACTCTTACAGGTATATGGTTATTAGATTTAAAACTGAGTATTTAGATTCTAGTGGAAATTATCAATCAGTAAGTGCTGCAAATTCTGATAATTTTAAATTGTTTAATGGTTATTTGAAATACAGTGATATTTTAGAAACAGGAACTGGTAGTGAAGTTAATAATTTTGGATATGATATAGGTAAGTTTTTTTTAACACAAACTGATAGAAAGTTTTTAACTAACGCACCTTTAATACAATATGCTAATATAGAAGATTATGCAACAACTACTATATCTTTACTAAACGGAATTTCTAATCAATTATCAGGTCAATCAGGAGCTTTTTTTGCACCTGATAGTGGTTTATATGGAATACGTTTTAGATTGTATGAAGCTGATGGTACAGAGATTCCAACAACTCCAGCAGGAGCAGGTGATATTTTAGTTCCTATCATTTTACCTGCATACGGTGGGTTTTATTGGGCTGATGCAAGTCAAGCAAATAATAAAATTGTATTTTTTGGTGTAGGCCCTGCAAACCTTAGAGGATATAGCACACAATTTAATGATAATATTGATGACATTGCTTATTACACTTATCAAGCTCAAAGACGAGAAGATACAGGAGGTACTTTTCCCACAGAAGAGGGTATATCAGAAGAATATACAGTTTACATTAATTGTCCTACTTTAAAAGGATATAAACCTATTAGGCTTACTTGGTTAAATCAATGGGGTGGTTGGGATTATTATACTTTTACTATGAAGTCATCTAAAACAACTTCTACAAAAGGAACTACATATCAGCAGTTAGAAGGAACTTGGAATGATTTATATTATAATGTTGAAGGATTTAGAGGTGGTAAAAAAGGTCTTAAAGTTAATGCAACTGAAAAGATAAAAATGAATACTGACTTTGTAAGTGAAGCTGAATCAGAGTGGTTTGAAGAACTTATGAATAGTCCAGAAGTTTATATTTTAGATGGATTTCAAACTGATGTTTCAAATTCTTTATTAAATAACTATGTAACTCCAGTAAGAATTACAAGTAATAGCTACACTACTAAGACAGTTGCTAATGATAAACTTATGCAATACACTTTTGAAGTAGAAAAAAGTAAAACTCTAAGAACACAAGCAATATAATGAGTGTACAATTAAAATTAAAGCCACAGTTTTATGAAGGTTATGGGAATTCAACTTCTGTTATAAGTGGTGAAATGATTTCGAATACTTTTTTTCAAGGTGTTAATGCAATACCAGGAACTACAAATACTATAAATAATCCAGTTGGAAATATTATACAATATTCTCCTCCTGCTTTCCCTAATACTTGGTATAGATTTAAGCAAGATGCGGCTACTACTATGCCAACTGTAAATGCTAGTAATCAATTAGAACTTAATAATAGTCCAACTGCTTTTGTCAGTGGTATATATCAAGAGGTAAATAATCTTATAGCAGGCGAAAATTATACTGTTACCATTACTTTACCATTAGGTCTTCCAACTGATTCTACTATTTTTATAGGGGTAAGTAATTTTGCAGGAAATGAAGAACAGTATGTAATATATTCTCCAACTACAGTATTAAATGTACAAATAACACCTGATATTCCAAATCCAATTATTTTCTTATATTCTACAGCTTTTCCTAATGCTGAAACAATAACAATAGGTTCTATTTCAATTTCAGGAACAGTAGGATTTCTTGAAACTCTTGTTGGTGATGGACAAGTTATTTGTGACTTATATGAAGACGAAGATTTACCATTAACTTTAAGCGTTGAAGAATTTAAAGATGTTGCTGAAAACGTACAGTCATATTCTAAAGCTTTTAATTTACCAGGAACTAAAAGAAACAATAGAATATTCGATTATATGTTTGAAGTAACTAGAGCTTATGATGGTTATATTTTTAGTCCTTATAGAAAAACTAAATGTATATTAGAAAAGGATGGGTTTACTTTATTTGAAGGATATTTAAGATTAATAGATGTAAGTGATAAAAATGGAGAAATAAGTTATAATGTAAATCTTTATTCTGAAGTAATAGCTTTAGCAGATATTTTAGGTGATAGAAATTTTAATACATTAGGGTTTACAGAACTAGAACACGATTACAATATAGATAATATTAAGTATAGTTGGAATTCTACTGGAACAGGAATTACTTATTTAAATTCAAATACATCAGGATTGCGAGATGCTAATGATACACTTAAATACCCTTTTGTAAATTGGAATAGTCAAATATCACAATCTAATGGAACTGTTGGTACTTCGGGTAATCCAGTACTAAGTAATTTAGAATGTGCATTTAGACCTTTTATACAATTAAAATATTTAATAGATAGGATATTTAATGCTCCAGCTACTCCATTTACTTATACTTCTGTATTTTTTAATACAGGTTTATTTAAGGATTTATATATGGATTTTAACTGGGGTTCATCAGCAGAAGGTGCTGCTGCTTTAAGACAAGCAAATCTTTTTCAACAATATATTTTTCCTAGTGGTTCTTCTACATATTTTATAAATTCTTATGTTTTTGAATCTTTACCTATAAATAATACTGTACCCCCAACGGACAATTCTTTATGGGATAATACTCTTTATAGATTTGTTTCAGACGTAAATAATTTAGAAGTTTCAGGTGAATACAGATTAGTTTTAAGTAATGATAGTGGTTCTCCTAGGGCAAATGAATTAAGGATAGCTCATCATAATAGTGCTGGTGTTGTTTTAGAATTATTTGATATAGATTATGCTGTAATTCCTGATGAAGATAATAAAGTAATGGAAGGAACTTTTGAATGTGTAATGCAAACTGGAGACTATATAACAACTGGAGCAAGTATTGTAACACAAAATCAAATTCAATTAAATCATTTAATAACTCCTTTATCATTTATTAAATTTGAATACGATAATGGTGCATCACAAGTAGATACTCTTTTAGATAATTCAAGAGGTGACCTTGGACAATGGGAATTTTTTAAAGGACTTATTACTATGTTTAATTTGGTAAGCGTGGTAGACCCAAATAATCCTAATAATATAATAATAGAACCTTATGATGATATATTTGTAAATAATCCTGAAAGTAAAGAATTAAACTGGACTGAAAAAATTGATGTTTCAGAAATGAAATTAACTCCATTAACTGAATTAAATAGAAATACATTATTTAGGTTTGTAGAAGATGAAGATGACTATACAGCAGAAGTATATAAACACGCAGTAGGCAGACAGTATGGAAGTTACGAAAGTGATGCAACTGATGAATTTAATATCTTAAAAGGTATCAAAGAAATAATAGCAGAACCATTTGCATCTAGTGTAATAAAGTCTTTAGATTCTGCTTGGACAGATATAATTACTCCTGCCATTTACGCAATGGATTCAGAAGGTGTTTGTGAATCTTTTGAAAATAGTCCTAGAATTCTATATAACAATGGAAAAAAGACTACACAATTTCCTTATTTTGTACCAGCACAAAATGCGGGTAGTGCAGAAAATGGATTAGATACTTATTTACAATTTAGTCATTTAACAACAATACCTACTAATTCGGCAACTACAACAACTTTTAATTTTGAAGACTGGCAATTAATTGGTAATGTAGGAAATCCTTGTGTAAATAATTTGTTTTTTAATTATTGGCAAAATTATTTTAATCAATTATATAATCCTGACACTAGAATAATGAGTATAAAAGTTAATCTAACAGCAGCAGATATAAATACGTTTTCATTCTCAGATTTTGTATTCTTAAAAAATAGAAAATTTAGAGTAAATAAAATTCAATATAATCCAAATGAACTTTCAAAAGTAGAATTTATACTAATAATTTAATGGCAGATATAATAAGAACAGTACCTTATAAGACAGGATTTAATGTAAAACCATTATCTATTACAAGCTTTGGGAAAGTAACTTTTACAGCAGGGGATGATGATGATGGAAATGCTATTCCAGTTGCTCCTAATCAAGTTCAATGTGAAGCTTATGGATATACATACAATAAGTTATTAGGCACTTGTACTGCTTTTACAGTAAACACAAATCTTGAAAGTACATTTAATAACATAAATAATAAAACGTACGGCCCTTTAAATGTTACAGGTACTGGAACAAAAAACTCTCTGATAATTGGTGAAAATAATAGTGTAATTGGAGAAGCTAGAAATAATATTATTACAGGTTCTAATAATCAAATAGATTTTAGAGTAAACAATGCAATAGTAGGTGGTAATTTAGCTGAAGCAACTACATCAGGTTCTAGGGTATATGGAGGAAATGCAGGAGGTGATAATTTAGGAGAACGTCAAGCAATTCAACTACAGTATGGAAGACAAACAACAAATAATTCTACTCAATCAAGTTTTGTAAATAATGAAGTCGGTGCATTTTTTAAAGTGCCTAATAACTCAATAATATATTTTCACGCTGATACTTTAGTTGTTAGGGTTGGAGGTTCTAATGAATTAGGAAATGTAGGTGATTATGCTAGTTATGTAGAACGAGGAGTTGTTATAAATAAGTCAGGCACATTATCAATACAAAGAGAACGTGACACAATAAAAACTTCAGGTACTATCACAGGGTGGAGAATATTAGCTTCTACTTCAGCAGATGGTGATTTTCTTTTAACAGTTAGAGGAGCTACAAATATGACTTTAGAATGGAATTGTAACGTAAACATTACACAAATAAAAACAGGAGTAACTTTATAAAATAAAATTATGGCAAACACAACAGAAACTGCTACATTTAATGTAAAATCTAATATAGGAGAAGTAGGAAAAGATGCTAAGTCAGCAGCTGGTGAATTTAAAGTTATGGGTGTTTCTTTAAATGGTGTTAAAGCTGGATTTTCTTCAGCTGGTAGAACAGCAAAAGCAATGTTTGGAACTATAAAAGCTGGTATTGCTTCAACAGGAATTGGTCTACTTTTAATAGCATTTGCAAGTTTAGCTTCATTTTTTACTAATACTAAAAGAGGTGCAGACCAATTAAGTTTAGCTTTTACTGCTATGGGAGCTACTGTCGACGTTTTGATAGATAGACTTAGCAGTGTAGGAGAAGCACTTACCTTTGTTTTTTCAGGTGAATTTACAAAAGCAGGGGAAATTTTAGCTGGCACTTTTACAGGTATTACTGAAGAAATAAATAAAGAAGTAACTGCTATGGTAAATCTAAAGAGAAGAACACAAGAACTTAGAGATGCTGATAACGATTTTATGGTTCAAAAAGCAGCTACTCGACAAGAAATTGAAAGAGCTAGATTAATTGCAGAAGATGAAACAAAAACAGCAGAAGAAAGACTAAATAATTTGAAAAAGGCTTTAGAGCTTGAAGCTAAAACTACAAGACAAGAAATAGAACTTGCAAAAGAACGTGTAGCTATACAACAAGAAGAAATGGCATTAAGTGAAAACTCGGCTGAAGATGAAGCGAGACTTGCTCAATTAAAAGTTGCATTAATAGAAACTGAAACGGCTTCTATTAAAATGAGACGTAGAGTAGTTACTGAAGTCAATGCTTTAGAAAATGAAATAAGAGCAGAACAAAAAGCTATAAATGATGAAAAACTAGCAGAAGAAGCAATAAAATTAAAAGCAATAGAAGATGAATTTGAAGCTAAGATTAAAGCAAATGATAAGTGGAATGAAGAACAACAAAAAAGTAGAGAATTAAATGCTGCTGCTGATAAAAAAGCTGCTGATGATAAAAAGAAACTAGAATTTGACCTTAGAAACTTTCAACAAGATATGGCAACACAAAGTCTTGGTGTAATAATGGATATTGCAGGAGAAGGAACAGCAATCGGAAAAGCAGCAGCAATTGCACAAGCAACTATCTCAGGTGTTCAAGGGGTTCAAAATGCTTTTACAGCAGCAAACGCAAACGTTGCTTTGACAGTAGCCACAGCAGGTGCATACCCTATTGCTATGGCAACAGCAGCAGGTGTTTTTTCTGCTATGAATATTTCTAAGATTGCAAGTGGTGGGAAACCTAGTGCAGGAGGAGGAGGAGGAGGAGGAGGAGGTGGTGCAGCAGCAGCAACACCATCACCACAAATGATGTCAGGTTCTTTTGACCTTACTGGAGCAGCAGAAGCTGAACCTATAAAAGCTTTCGTAGTTACAGATGAAATGACTTCTAGTCAAAACCAACTTGCTAACATAAGACGTAGAGCTACAATCTAAAATCAAATAAACTAACTTAATTTCTATTATATAAAAAAGACTATACTATGCCTTGCGAAGAATGTTCAGACGGAAAATTTAAATGGGGAAAGACAGGAAGCTGTAAGTATGATTCTATAGCTGAATGTCAAGCAGACAATAAAGACTACTATGAAGAAGAAAAGACTACATCTATAGTTGAGCTTGTTATCGATGAATCAAATGAATCTTTAGCAATAGATGCTATAAGTCTTGTGTCAGCTCCTGCCATAGAAGAAAATATGGTCTATATGAGTAAGGCTAAAAACAACTTAACTTTAGCAAAGATAGATTCTGAAAAAAGAGAAATAATTTCTCCTGCCTTAATACCTGATAAAAATATCTATAGGTATGATGCTGATACGGATTCTGACTACTATGTGTATTTTAGTAAAGATACAGTTAAGAAATGTGCTTATAGTTACTTAAAAAATAACAATCACCACAAAGCTACATATCAACACCAAGACAGAGTTTCAGGTGTTCTAACTGTTGAATCTTGGATAATAGAAGACCCTAAATTAGATAAGTCTAGTCTTTATGGTTATAATTTACCTTCAGGAACTTGGATGGTCAAAATGTCCATAACAAATGATGAGCTTTGGAATAAGGTGAAATCAGGTGATATTCGAGGGCTTTCAATAGAAGGATTTTTTACTTCAAAGTATGAAGCTATGCAAAAATCAGAACCAACTAACGAAGAAATACTAAAAGCACTAAACGAAATAATTACAAAATCAAACAAGTAACTAACCTTTCTATTATATATAGAACCTAAAAAACAAAAAATGGATTTAAAAGAACAAATATTAGTAGCACTTGGTCTTGATAAAGGCGAAGAAGTTAACTTTGCTTACCAAGCAAAATCAGAGGACGGAACTATTTTCGTTTCAACTGCTGAAGAATTAGAAGCAGGGGTGGATATAAGCGTTTTAACTGAAGACGGAACTACTATCTTATTACCTGTTGGAACTTACAAGACTGATACTGGAGTTACTTTTAGAGTAGAAGAAGAAGGTATCGTAGCTGAGGTTATGGAAACTGAAACTGAAGAAGTAGTTGAAGAAGAAGAATTATCTGAATCTGTAAACTTTGCTTTTCCTGAAACTGCTGCTGAAAAAGCTGACTGGGCTTTATCTTATGAGGAATTAAAAGATAAGGTAAATAATTTAATTGATGCAGTAGCTGACCTTAAAAGAGATAAAGATGGTGGTGATGATGAGGTTGAAGAAATGGCTGAAGAAGTTATTGAGCCTTCTACAAACCCAAAATCTATTAAGACTACAGAAGTAGTTGAATTCTCAGCTGAAGATGAATTAAAAAAGTTAAAAGCTGAAAATAAAAAATTAAAAACTGAGTTAGCAGAAGCTCCTGCATCAGCACCTTTAGATACAAATAAATTTAGTTCTGAAACTACTAAGGTTTCTTTATCTAAAAAAGAATTATCTAAAATGACAAAAAAAGAAAAATACTTATACAACTTATATAACTAAAATAACTAAAAACAAAAAAAATTATGGCTTTAGCAGTAACATCAAATTACGCAGGGAAGGCAGCAGGATTCTACATCAGTGCAGCACTTCGTCAAGCAAACTCAATGGAGTACTTGACAATGATAGAAAATATAAAATATCGTAGCAATATCCAAAAAATGGATGCGGCAGCAATGGTACAGGACGCTACGTGTAATGTAAACTTAGCAGGAACGCTTACAATGACTGAGGCTATTCTTGAGCCAAAAAATCTAATGGTACAGAGTGATTTATGTGCTCAAAAGCTCTTAAAAAGTTGGGAAGCTTTACAAATGAGAGCAGGAGCAGGAGCTCCACCACCAGCATCTTTTGATGACTATGTAATTTCTTATATTGGTGAGATTATTGCAGATGCTACAGAAGCTTCTATATGGGGTGGTAATGATTTAACTGGAGGACAATTCACAGGATTTAATACAGCTGGTGCAGTTGGTAGATTAGTACAAGCAGGAAATACTGTAGTAGATGTAGCTAATCAAGGTGGTGCAGGAACAGCTTTTGATGCAGCAAATATCATTGCAAATTTAGATGCAGTAGCAGCAGCTATCCCTTCAGCAGTTTATATGAAAGAAGACTTACATATCTATATGAGCCCAAAAACTTACAGAATATACTTAGGGGTACAAGCAGCAGCTGGTTACCAACAATTATACAATATGGGAGATACTTTTGTTCCAATGTTTAACGGAATTAAATTAGCTGTATGTAATGGAATGTTAGATGACCAATTAGTTGCAGCAGAAAGAAGCAACTTATTTTTTGGGACGGATTTAATTTCAGATGCAGCAACCATAAATCTGCTCGATTTATCTCAAATTGACGGAAGTAGTAATATTAGATTATTAGCTCGTTATTCTGGAGGTGTTCAAGTAGGTATCGGAGCTGACGTAGTACTTGGTTCTTAATAAATAAATAAAAACGGAGAAGGAGGGTGTCAAAGCCCTCCATCTTTTTAACCACTAAAAAATAAAAAATTATGGCTTGCGGCTTAATAACACACGGAAGGGGACTTGACTGTAATAGAATCAGTGGAGGAATTAAATTTGTTTATTTTGGAGTTTACGACCAATTTACAGCACCAATAGAAACTACTGGACTTCCAGTAACAAATGGAGAAGTAACTGACTTAGAAATGGGTACTAATGACTTATACAGATATACTATGCCTTTAGGTGTAGCTAGTCTTACAGATACAATCGTTGGTTCTCGTGAAAATGGCAGTATTTATTTCACTCCATCTTTAACTGTAATTCTTAACAGACTTACTGTTCAAGACCAAAATCAAATTAAATTATTATCAGCGACAAAACTTGTATGTTTTGCTCAATTAAATGCAACATTACCAAGTGGAACTGATGTTATAGTTGCTTTAGGAGTAACTAATGGAATGGAACTTAATGCAGGAACTATGGATTCTGGGGCTGCCTGGGGAGATAGAGGAGGCTATACATTAACCTTTGACGGTATGGAAGCAGAACCTTTCCCAATGGTAGCTGACTATCCAATAGCAACAGGTCCTTTCACTAATGCAGGATTTAACTTCGGTGATATAATAACATCATAAAATTCTTATCTGTTTTATTATAATTTTGAATGGGGTATCTTAATTGATACCCTTTTTCTTTATTCCAAACAAAAACTACTTTTTTCTATTATATAGTATGATACAAGGATTTACAGAATCTAACATTACAGCTTATCTGAGTACAGAAGATAACAGAATAGATACAGCAGCAGCGACTTCTAAAATTAGATTTCTAGTTAAGTTAATTAATGATATGAATGGTGATATAGAATATTGTTATCCGTCAATGGGTAAAGGTATATTACCAAGATATACTACAATGACTTTCATTTACAATGTAGTTCCAGATAGATATACTGGAAAAGTCAATCTTTTACCTTCAGGACATTGGAAATATGAAGTCTATGAAGTAGTATGGTTAGAAACGCCTGTAGTTGCTTTTGGTAATGCTCCTGCAACTGAAACTGATATATTACCTGTATTAAATACTAATGGAATAGTAAAAGGACTTGTAACTAAAGGTATCTTAAACTTAACTGAGAAATTAGGAACAGAGCAAGTACAATACGACCAGCACGAATCACCAAATAGTCCTAATTATGTATGGTATGGTCAAGATATTGATGTATGGAATCCTGCTGATGAAGATTCTATGATTGCTTGGTATAAAAACAAAGTTGGAATTACTTTAGATAGTAGTGGTAATGTAAGTGAATGGATAGATAGTTCTGTAAATACTTTTAATATGTTACAAAGTACAAAATCAAAAATGCCTTCATACACAGCAAGTACAGGTGGAGTTGTTTTTGATGCTCTTGACTTTTTAAAAGCAGGAGTAGATATTAAAATAGATAATGAATTTACTGTAGCATTAAAAATAAAG
>Ga0308011_10000816_pt1 | contig 15413 bp, 9 predicted proteins | sample Neamet177_FD_203144 | JGI IMG/M metagenome (GOLD analysis project Ga0308011, IMG submission 203144) | Marine microbial communities from water near the shore, Antarctic Ocean - #177 | ecosystem: Environmental > Aquatic > Marine > Unclassified | place: Southern Ocean | collected 2014-07-25 | reverse complement strand
GATGTTACTCACCGAAGAACTGTCTTACGCCATAAATAACACCGCAGGGCATGGCATGTTATTACAGCATGTAATCCCGGGTACGTTAGCGGACAAACTTGGTTTTAGAGGTGGAGATTTGAGTGTAGTTATTGGCGGAACTCCTATATTATTTGGCGGTGATGTTTTATTAGAAGTCGCTGGTTTTTCTATTACAGACTTAGCTTCTGCAGTACAAATTAAACAACGTATGACGAACTTTAAAAAAGGTGAAAAAATAAAGTTTAAATACCTACGTAACGGGCAAACAAAAGAAACGTTTTGGATTGTTGATTAGTTCATCACTTCGACAGCCTAATTCTTAGAACGTTACTCCAAAGCGCGAATAACTAGCGTAAATCCTTTTGCTTAATATGTTTGCTTACTTGTGCTGATAAAGTAAGCAAACATTGACTTTACCGCTTCATTTCTATAGTATTCACGCCCCTCAAAACCGTATAAATTTTGTTTGTTTTTATCACTGTTTACTTTTAAACATGGTAAGAGCACACTCGCAATTCGTCTTCGCCAATGATTTAACACTATTACACTAAGGGTTAAATGTTCGCGATAAACTCAATGAGATAAAAATGTTTGAATTACACGCTAATAAAGTGTCTAACTTGAAAAATGATGTGTTATCAGGTCTAACCGTGGCGTTAGCACTGGTACCTGAAGCTGTGGCTTTTGCCTTTGTTGCTGGCGTAGAGCCACTAGTCGGTTTATATGCCGCATTTATGGTGGGTTTAATTACCGCTATTTTTGGTGGTCGACCTGGAATGATTTCTGGTGCCACAGGTGCTATGGCTGTTGTAATGGTTAGTTTAGTTGCCATATACGGCGTTGAATACCTATTTGCCACAGTGGTGCTCACAGGCATACTGCAAATTATGGCGGGATTATTTAAATTAGGTAAGTTTATTCGCCTAGTTCCACATCCTGTAATGCTAGGTTTCGTTAATGGTTTAGCCATTGTGATTTTCTTGGCTCAATTAGGTCAGTTTAAAGTAACTAATGCTGCAGGTGAACTTGAATGGATGCAAGGTACGCCATTATTTACCATGGCCGGTTTAATTATCTTAACCATGGCAATCATACACTTCTTCCCTAAATTGACGAAAGCAGTGCCGTCTACACTCGTTGCTATTGTTGGTGTGTCTTTCTTAGTATTTTTTGTTGGCTTTGAAACCAAGCTTGTTGGCGATGTTGCTTCAATTGCAGGTGGTTTACCTACCTTTTCTATTCCAGATGTTCCTTTCTCTTTTGAAACATTTAAAATAATTCTGCCATTTGCACTAGTACTTGCTGCAATTGGTCTTATTGAATCTTTACTGACTCTGACTTTAATTGATGAGTTAACAGGTACTCGTGGTCGCAGTAATAAAGAGTGTATTGCTCAAGGTGCAGCTAATACCGCTACAGGATTCTTTGGTGGTATGGGTGGTTGTGCGATGATCGGTCAGTCTATGATTAACGTAAACTCAGGTGGTCGTGGCCGAGCATCAGGTGTTACAGCAGCATTAGCTTTGTTAGCTTTCATCTTATTTGCTTCAGGGTTAATTGAGCAAATACCACTAGCGGCATTAGTTGGCGTTATGTTTATTGTTGTTATAGGTACGTTTGAATGGTCAAGTCTTCGTATTTTAGGCAAAGTACCTAAAGCCGATGCTTTTGTTATTATATTGGTTTCAGGTGTTACCGTTTATTCAGATTTAGCTGTTGCCGTTGTTGTGGGTGTTATCGTATCAGCCTTAGTATTTGCTTGGGAGCATGCTAAACATATTTCAGTTCAGCGTAGTGTTAATGAAAATGGCTCAACAGTATACGAAGTGAGTGGGCAGATATTTTTCGGTTCAATCGCTAACTTCCTTGAGCAATTTACGCCAGAAGATGACAGTGATGATGTTGTTGTTGAATTCAAAAATGCGCGTGTTGTTGATCACTCGGCAATTGAAGCCATTGATACCTTAGCGGAGCGCTACTTATCACGTAAAAAGACGATGCATTTAAAGCACCTTAATAAAGAGTGTAAAGAGTTACTGCGCAAAGCAGATAAACTCGTTGAGCTTAATGTAATTGAAGATCCTGATTATCATATTGTTACGGATGAATTAGCGTAAATAACGCTGTAATAATTGGTTAAGTCGCTATTTATTAGAGGCTATCAAAAATGTGTTGATAAGTTATACTTAACTTACAGCACATTTTTTTTGTACTAATTTTTATCTTATGTGGGGGGAATGACAAATGCAATTAGAATTTTTTGATGTTCCTAGCCCTTGCGTTAGTATTTGCGAGTCAGATGAAAAAGGTAATTGTCGAGGTTGCATGCGTTCGCGTGATGAACGACAAAATTGGGAAAACTTAAATAATGACGATAAACAAAAAGTCATAAAACGCTGTATTCAAAGAAAAAAACGCAAAGATAATCAGCAAAAGGCTAAACAAGTACAAACTGTGTTGCCACAAGAACTTGAAGTCGCGTTGCAACCGTCTTTACTGGATCCCCCAAGTAAAATAATCACACCTCCAAGCAATGACATCGACTTTAGTGAGTTTGAACTTTAATTTCTTATATTCAATGATAAGTCCAATAGAGCGTAAATCCCCCCTATTAATCAATTCTTGAATTTAATGCGATATTTATTATAAAACGGTTGCCACTGATATCGTTTAACTATATTATACGCGCTCTTTAGAGAGTTCAGTCTTTTAGAAAACTCCTATAGAACGTGCCCCGATAGCTCAGTTGGTAGAGCAGAGGATTGAAAATCCTCGTGTCCCTGGTTCAAATCCGGGTCGGGGCACCATATAAAATTAAGATTCAAAAAAAGCCTCAACAAGTAATTGTTGAGGCTTTTTTGTTAAATAAAATGACGTTCCTATGCATCTGACTCAGGGATGTCATCCCCGTAGTGTCTTAATTCGGGGATCCAGTTGCTAAAAAGTAATGGATCTTCGATCAGAGACTTCGAAGATAACGTTTACGCAAGCCCTTCTTCGATGGGCTTTAAGCGGCGTTAAATAATCAAAGTATAGAACGACTATACTTAAATTATTCTCCTTGCCTAAAGGCATTTTAATTCCCACTGAAATCCCGCACTTTGAATGATAACGGGTATAAGCTCCTATGAGCTTATTGATATGTGGGCAAGTTAGCGTTCGCCGAGGGATTCAGAAAGTGTTTTACGTATCGGCTTTAACAAGTATTCGAGCAGAGTCCTTTCTCCTGTACGGATATCTACTTGGGTAGTCATACCCGGTAGAATTTCAAGCTCTTTACCAATAGTGGTAACCACAGGCGATGTTGTGGTGGCAATGTGCACACGATAGTAAATTTCATCACCGTTAGATGTTTTCTCTTTTAAGGTATCGGCACTCACATAAACAACTTTGCCGATAACGCCACCAAAAATAGTATAATCGAAGGGGTCAAATCGAATGGTTGCGGATAAGTCTTTTCTTACGAGGGCTATATCTGCGGGACTCACTTTGGCTTCTACGATTAATTCGTCATTTACTGGAATGATTTGCATTAATTCATCACCCCCACGTAATACACCACCAACGGTAGTTACTTGAATATTTTTAACAATGCCCGGTACTAATGAAATAAATATACTGTCTTTTAATTGTTGTTTACGTTGAGTAAGTATTTGTTCATTTTGAGAAATTTCGTCTTCTGCTCGGGTTAATTCAGCGCTGGCTTCTTCAAGATACTTATTTTTACGTATGATTAATTTGGCTTCTGTTTCATATAACATACGTTCGGTACGTATTTCTTCACTGCGATTTACATCACCTGAGCGTCTCAGTTGTTTCACTAATTCAACTTCTTCTTTAGAAAGCGCGACACTTAAGGTTAATACCCTAACTTCTTCATTTAATCCTTGTCGACGCTGTTGAAATAACGCTTTTTCAACCATTATTTGTTCTTGATAGCTTTGTAATTCGTCAGGAAAAGTTAATGCGGTTGCACCGGTAACTTCGGCGCGTAAACGGATAGCTTTTGCTTTTAGGCCAAATAAACGTGCTTCAATTTCTTTGACGGAGGCACCAAAACGCGTTTGGTCTAATTGCGCTAGAATATCTCCCGCTTTGACGTGATCACCTTCACGTACGTTTAAAGAAGCTAACACTCCACCATCAACCGCTTGAATTATTTGTACCCGACTTGAAGCGATAACTTCGCCCGTTGCTTTGGCTACCTGGTCGATAGTAAATATACTGGCCCAGCTAATAAAAGCGATTAAACCAATAAATATTGTAATGATGACCATAGAACGGCTGCGTAGGTGGTCACGCTCTAATGTAATTGCTTTGTTGGTGTTGCTGTCTGATTCGTTAAACAATGCGATTTTTCCCTTGAATTGGCGACTGTGAGGCATTATTAGTCATGGCGTTAGTTTTTTGTTTTGTTCCGCGATTAGCCATTAATTTAGCAAGTACTTGCTCGGGTTTTCCATCGTCAATAATTTCACCTTGCTCCATAACAATAACTCGGTTGGCCATTTTCGCGGCGATAGCAGTGCGATGTGTTGAAATTATTAATATATCGTCTGGTTTTACGCGACGTTTTATCGCGTTTAATACTCTTTGGTCGCTTTCAAAGTCGAGTGAAGCGGTGGGTTCATCTAATAACCAAATATTAGGTTGAGATAAAAATACTCGTCCTAAGCCAACGATTTGTTTCTGACCACCTGAAAGCCCTTCACCACCTTCGCTGATGGGTAAGTCCATACTCCGTGGGTTTTGAGCGGCAATTTTATCAATACCTAGTTCTTGGCAGACAGTTAATAAATCTGAATCGGCGACAGCACCCGATAATGCTAGATTTGAGCGTAACGTACCCTTGAATAAATGTACGTTTTGCGGCAAGTAACCTATTTGCTCTTGCACTATGTCTGGGTCTATTTCCCATAAATCAGCGTCACCTAATTGCACTCGTCCTTCTGAAGGACGATACATACCAGCGAGCACTTTTAACAACGTTGATTTACCGCAACCAATAGCACCAACAACAAGTATTCTATCACCTGCGTTGAGAGTTAATTCAGGTATCTTTAATTGTAAGCTTGGGGATTCAGGATAAGCAAAGGTAACCCCTGATAGGGTTAAGCTTTTAGGTGTTTTATCGGGAACTAATAAGTTTTGGCCAGGTGAACGCTCTAAATCGAGGTTTAACACTTGGTCAACCATGTTTAGTGCTTGTGATACATTTTGCCATTGAGATAAATATTGTACGCTACGAGCAACGGGAGCGATAACGCGACCGCCTAAAATACTACAGGCAATTAAAGCACCCATAGTGACATAACCATTTTCAATTTGACTAACACCAACAACGAGTGCACTGACATAAGCGACAGTAGATAAGCTAGCGACTGTGTTTGAGGCTCTATTGTTAATGAGTTTTTGTAGGATGTTATAGCGCGATATATCATGGGTGATTTCTTGCCATTGCTCAGCAAAACTCCAACTTGAACCATTAGCGCGAATTGATTCACAACCACGAATTACGTCTACCAATAAACCTTGGCGTTCATTACTGCGCATCATTTGTTCGCGGGTTAAACGCTGTAATTGCTTTTGTGTTAGCCAACCTAACAATATAGCAATAGGTAACAAAGCAAGATAAACCCATGCGATTGCTCCGCCTATAACACCAATAATCGCAATAAAAAATAATGCAAAGGGCATATCAACTAAAGCAAAAATAACCGCAGAGGAGAAAAACTGTCGTACTGACTCTAATCCACCCACTTGCGCGGCAAGTGTACCTAAACTACGTGGTCGGGTATCAAGTCGTAAGTGTAAAACATGCTCAAATATTTGTTGGGAAACTGCGCGGTCAACACTACAGGATAAACTATCGAGAATACGGCCCCTGATCATTTTCAAACACCAATCGAGGATCACCACAATAAATACACCGATGACTAATGTCCATAGGGTTGCGTAGGCTAATGTAGGTACAACGCGATCATATACTTGCATGGCAAATATTGAGGTGACAATGGCAAACATATTGATAAGTACTGTTGCTATGACAACATCTCTTACCCAACTTTTGTTTCTAAATAATTCTCGCCATACGATGCTTGCGGCGGTTTTTATTTTCGTATCATTTTCACTATCAACTGAAGCTGAATTTTTTGTGCGTAACCAAAGTACACTAGCAGATTGTAGTTCTTCGTCAGTATGCGTGTGGTGATTACCATCTTCATCGGTCAACGTAAGTGTTTCTAGCTCACGTTCAACCAAAAACCATTGTTGTTTAAACCAAAGAAGTGCGGGGAGTTTACGTTGGTCTAATTTTGACCATTTTAATTGTATTGGTTGAATGCCACGCAATTGAAGTTTATTTAACACTAAACCTAATCGCTGCAGTAACGTTTTATCTTGTTCGCCTTGATCTGATAGTTCAATGGCGTTATTTAATTCGCCAGCGTTTACTGCAATATCTAACCGTTCAAGCAGCGACTTAAATAATGCATTGGGTAAATGCATTGTTTGCTTATTAGTTTTTTGGTTATCACTTGTTTGGTTATCAATTATTTGATTCTTAGGCTCTGCATGAGCTTGATTGTGAGCGTTCATGAAGTTTCCATTATGGCGAGTGCGTCAAGTTGACCAATAATTGCGGCAAGTGTGATTGAAATATCTAACCATTGTTTGTTTATATCGATAAGACTATAACGAAGTTGGCTGAGCTCTCGTTGTGTATTAAGCACCTCAACCCAAGATTTTCTATTGGTCTCATATTGTCGTAAGAATGAGGACATTGTGTGCTCTAAGGCTGCGACAGATGCAAGTTGTGCAGTCCGTAAATTACCTTGTAGATCTCTGTTAATCACTAAGTTATCTATGCGTCTTTCTATTTCGTTAATCGAATTATCGAGTTCGTATTGTGCAGCGTTAATTGCTGCAGAAGCACCTTCAATATTGTTATATGAGGTAAATCCAAGGCCATCTAAGTGACCTGCAATGACAAAGCCTGCCCTGGTTTTATCGACTATCAAGTTAGGATTGGAGTCTAATAAGTCGCGTTCTACCCTAAATGAGATGGTGGGCATATAAGCAACTTTTTCATAGGAAAGTTGTGCTTTTGTCGCCTTTAATTTCATTCGGCTATATGCAATATCAGCACTTTGTTTTATCGCGTGTTCTTTAAGTAGTTGTTGTTGAGGTATCTGTAGTTCTTTTTCATCAATGGCTGAATTGGTAGCAACCTTGATACGTGTTAAGGATAATAATTCATTTAACGCAACGGATAAAATACTTTTGTATTGTTGCAAAGCGGCTTGCGCTTGTAATAGACGAGAGTACGCTAGGCTTACGTCCGCTTTTGAGGCTAAGTGACCTGATTCTCTACGTTTAATACTTTGGTATAACCGTTCATGCTCTGCAACGTTATCTTTTGAAATACTTATTTTATATTGAGCAGTACGAACGCTAGCGTAAGCAATCGCGGTGTCTTCTAATAATGAGCGCTTAGCTTGTAATAAAACGAGGTCTTCCACGTTATAGTTGGCTTTGGCTATATCGATGGTGGAATCTATACGACCAAAAGCCCATAAAGGCTGTTCAATCACTAACGTGCCTTCGTCGTAATTTTCATTTAATGAATTTGCTGATAATGATAATGATGGATATTTAGCTGTCTTAGCGCCGTCAACGGCAAACTCTTTTTGTGAAAGTTGTGCTTGTTGCCCTTTAATCATAGGGTGATATTTTAAACTTGCATTAAGTGCAATAGAAAAATCTGAAGGGATCGTTTGAGTTTGAAATTGTTCGGAATTCGCCAAAGGCGCGGAAATAGTCAATTTTGAAAAACAACTAAGACAGAGTAGTATCGAGATGAAAAAATAAGGTGAATTAAAATACATAGGTAGGTCTATAACCTTATTAATTAACTTAGTAAATTGTAACGATTTTGGCTGGGCAAGTCATTAGATATAAATTATCAGCTTTGATCGGACGAAGTATAGAGTTCTCATTAATGGATCATTTAAACTCACCCTTTAAATGGTCCATTTGAATATCTAATTGTAGACTGAAAAACTTTGTTTATATTAGATTTATTTCAAAGGTTCACTTAAAGAGTGTACTCAACTTAATATTATATTTTAGAGGTTACATTTTCCTTTTAATACATACAACAAATCAAGTGCTTGTCTTGGGCTTAAGTCATCAATATCAGTATCAATAAGTGTAGTTAATGCGGGATGTTCTTCTAATGCTAAGCTAGGTTGTTCAAAGGCATTACTTTCCATAGGTGTAGAAGTGAGTATAGTTGGCGCTTGTTGTAATTCTAATTCACTTAAACGTTGCTTAGCACGCTTTATTACCATTTTTGGTACACCGGCTAATTGCGCAACCTGTAAACCAAAGCTTTTACTCGCAGCGCCTTCTTGTACTGCATGCATAAAGACAATGTTATCGTCATGCTCCATTGCGTCTAAATGAACATTCGCTAAACTTTCAATTTGGTCTGCTAACATAGTTAATTCAAAGTAATGGGTAGCGAATAACGTAAACGCCTTAGTTTTTAGTGCTAACATTTCTGCACAGGCCCAAGCGAGTGACAATCCATCATAGGTGCTAGTACCGCGACCTATTTCATCAAGTAACACTAAACTCTTGTCGGTTGCATTATGAAGAATATTTGCCGTTTCAGTCATTTCAACCATGAAGGTTGAGCGTCCACTCGCTAAATCGTCAGATGCGCCAATACGGGTGAATATTCTATCAACTAATCCTATAGTCGCGTTGCTTGCTGGTACATAACAACCAATATGAGCTAGCAACACTATTAAGGCTGTTTGACGCATATACGTTGATTTACCGCCCATGTTTGGACCGGTAATAATTAACATTTTTCGTTGCTGGGTTAATAAAACAGGGTTAGCAATAAAGGCATTTTCTGTCATCTGCTCAACAACAACATGTCGACCTGCATCAATGTTAATACCTGGCTCTTCAACTAAGTTAGGTTTTACGTAATTTAAGGTAAGCGCACGCTCTGCAAAAGTAGTTAACACATCAAGCTCAGCTATGGCTTGGCTTAACTGCTGAAGTTGTGCTAAATCAGGTAATACTTTGTCGAACAATGCTTGATAGAGCGCCTTTTCTAAGGCTAAAAATTTACTTTGCGCGCTGAGTACTTTTTCTTCATGTTGCTTTAATTCTTCAGTTATAAATCGTTCATTATTCTTTAATGTTTGACGACGAATATAATCTTCAGGTGCATCAACGGCAGCGGTACGGCTCATTTCAATAAAGAAGCCATGAACTCTGTTATAGCCTACTTTTAGTGAGTGAATGCCTGTTCGTTCTTTTTCACGTTGCTCAAGTTGCGCTAAAAATTCAGTAGCGCCATCACTTAAGTCACGTAGTACGTCCAGTTCTGCATGATAACCCGGAGCAATAACGCCGCCATCACGAATTAATACGGGTGGATTTTCAACGATTGAATGTTCAAGTAACGCTTGTAGATCAGGTATTGGTAAGCTCTGCTGGGCAAGCGTTTGTAAGTAGCTAGCGTCAGAAGTATCATCATTTTTCAATAAGTTTTGTAATTCAGGAAGTTGTTGTAGTGCATAACGTAAACGAGCAAAATCTCGAGGTCGGGCTGAGCCTAATGCTATTCTTGAAACAATACGTTCTATATCACCCAAGCTTTTTAATAACGGCTGAATTGGCGTGATTAAATCTAAATCAATAATATCACTTACTGTATTTTGACGGTTATTAAGCACCGTTAAATCACGTAACGGAAAATGTAACCAACGCTTTAGCAAACGTGAACCCATTGGGGTCGACGATTTATCTAAAATAGCGGCAAGGGTGTTGTCTTGTCCGCCTTGTAAGTTTTGGGTTAACTCTAAATTACGTCGGGTAGCAGCATCAAGTACTACGCCTTTATTTGCTGACTCACTTATTATTGAGCGAATATGGGGTAGGGCAGTGCGTTGAGTATCTTTGACGTATTGAAATAAACAACCTGCTGCAGATAAGCCTAAAGGTTTATCATCAACGCCAAAACCGGTTAACTCTTTAGTATCGAATTGTTTGTTCAATAAACTAATCGCGGTATCGAGATCAAATTCCCATTCTGGTCGACGACGTAAACCTTTTCTATTCTCAATTAAACTAAATTCTTGCAGTGATTCACTATAAAGCAACTCAGCAGGAGACAAACGCTGTAACTCAGCTTGAAGCTGTTCACTAGTTTGCGGCTCAGTTAACACAAAACGGCCACTAGCCATATCTAAATAAGCTAAACCGAAAGCGGGATCTGATTTTTTAGCTTTAGACGATTGATTATCAACAATGGCAACAATAAGATTATCTTGTCGATCAACTAATAATGCCTCATCACTGACGGTACCAGGGGTGATAACACGTACCACTTTACGCTCAACCGGACCTTTACTGGTAGCAGGATCGCCAATTTGCTCACAAATAGCGACGGACTCGCCCAAATTAACCAGTTTAGCTAAGTAGTTTTCAGCAGCATGATAAGGCACGCCCGCCATTGGAATAGCATTACCACCCGTTTTACCACGTGCGGTAAGTGAAATATCTAATAAGTCAGAGGCTTTTTTTGCATCATCGAAAAATAACTCATAAAAATCGCCCATGCGATAAAAGATCAACGTATGCGGAAATTCAGCCTTAATAGTTAAGTACTGACGCATCATCGGGGTGTGTGTAGATATATCTGGATTTGGAATAGTCATTATAGTTGATTTTATTATGAGAAAAATAGTATTACAAAAGAGTAATTATGCCATAAGGAAAGCCTGTAGATCTGATTTTTTATAAGTCTATGCAAACAAATACATTGTCTGATTATTTTATCGTTTGATTTAACGTGTCTGGAAAATTTGGTAATTAATTTATTCTGAGTAAACTTGTGTATGGATAAGACTAAACAGGTTTATATAAAGTACTGTGTAAATACATTTTAACACCGTCTAAATCGCATTAGTAACTTTTTAACTTAAAATAAATAAAAGTTACTAGTTGGTTATAAGTTTATATTTATCAGTTGATTAAAAGTATGCTTTGTTTGTTTTTATAGATAAAATAAAATAAACTTATAAAAAACTTGATACTGTACGAACTTACAGTATACTTGTCTCATCAAAACGAAGTTACACGACTTAGTTACATAACGAAATACAACTTCTCTCGGAGAACACTATGAAAGACGATAAAGAAAAAGCACTATCAGCAGCCTTAAGTCAAATCGAACGTCAATTTGGTAAAGGCTCAATAATGAAGCTTGGTGATAACACCACCATGGATGTAGAAACTATTTCTACGGGTTCATTAGGCTTAGATATCGCCTTAGGTGCTGGAGGTTTACCTATGGGAAGAGTTGTTGAAATTTATGGTCCAGAATCAAGTGGTAAAACAACATTAACGCTAGAAGTTATCGCTGAAGCACAACGTAACGGAAAGGTTTGTGCCTTTATAGATGCTGAGCATGCGCTTGACCCTGTTTATGCTGAAAAGTTAGGTGTTAACATTAATGAGTTATTAATTTCTCAACCTGATACTGGTGAGCAAGCTCTTGAAATTGTTGATATGTTAACGCGCTCTGGTGCTATCGACGTTATTGTTGTCGATTCAGTTGCAGCACTTACACCTAAAGCTGAAATTGAAGGTGATATGGGTGATTCACATATGGGCTTACAAGCACGTATGTTGTCACAAGCAATGCGTAAGTTAACGGGTAATTTGAAAAAATCTAATACCATGCTTATTTTTATCAACCAAATTCGTATGAAAATTGGTGTTATGTTCGGTAGCCCTGAAACCACTACAGGTGGTAATGCATTAAAGTTTTACGCTTCTGTACGTTTAGATATCCGCCGTATTGGCGCTGTTAAAAACGGTGATGAAATCGTTGGTAATGAAACACGTGTGAAAGTAGTTAAAAATAAAATTGCACCACCATTTAAACAAGCTGAATTCCAAATTTTATACGGTGAAGGTATTAACAATTTAGGCGAGTTAATTGAACTAGGCGTTAAACATGAGTTTGTAGAAAAAGCAGGTGCTTGGTATAGCTGTAATGGCGAACGTATTGGACAAGGTAAAGCTAACGCTGCTAAATACTTAGATGAGCATCCTGAAATGGCTAAAGATGTTGATACTAAATTGCGTGATATGTTTTTATCTAAAGCTGCACCTACTGAAGATAAACCTGAAGGTAAAGCCGATAAAAAAGAAAAAGCGCTAGCTGAATAGTTATCACTATGATTATTAGTAAATATATATTCAGTTAAGAAGCTTAGCAAAAAATCTTAGCTAAAAACGTAACCTTAGACGTAGGGTTACGTTTTTTTATGTTTAAAAATAGGCAAGTAGAATACTATTTTTTTAGTTGTTTTAACAAAACATTAATACCTGCTTGGGCTATTTCAGCTTATTAGAGAATTTTAACGCCACTCACTCAACAGCAGTAATTAAATAACCATCTACTATGATTGGGATACTGCCTGAAGGTTGAATCATATCTGGTAGCGAAGCTAAAGTAACATTACCTGACTTTAAATCTTCTGAAAATTCTTGGTCAGCACAAGTGATCAAGAATTTAATAAAATTAATATAAGTTTTTGTTAATTCATAAACAATAAACAATATAAAAAGCCGCTAATACATTACGGTATTAGCGGCTTTTTTAGACAATATTTTACTAGTCTAAATTCATAGTCACTTGCTCATTATAATAAAGCAGGAATACCTGGTAACTGGCCAACTAATGCCAATGAACCAACACAAATAATAAAGGTAATACCTGGGATAACTAGCTTATCCATGAATGACAATTCGTCACCACGTTCTTTATCGCCAATGAAACCTAAGTTATCAAGTAACATGGTTAAAGCCCAGCCAAATACAGGGTTAACAATGGCACATGAGAAAATACAAATACCAGCACTTTGAGAGCTTTTTGAATCTTTAACCATTTGCATACCCGCTTCTAATAACGGTAAGAATACACCAACAATCAGTGCTACACGTAATACGGGTTCCCACATTGCTAAATCCATCGGGTAACCAAGTACTGATGCAACAACACATAACAAACCAGTAAGAATTGCGCCACCTGGAATAGGGCGTTTAGCAATTGCGGCTGGGATCATATAAGTACCCCAAGATGAGGCTAGGTTACCACCACCTAGACCAGCACCAACAATTTGGCGAACAGAACAAACAGCCATTGTGTCGTCAACGTTCATTAAAACGCCTTTCGCTTTTTTCGGGTAGTTAAGTTCTTGGAATACGCGATGACCTAAAAAGTCAGGCGACCACATAGCAACAGCTAAAATTGAGAATGGGATAACAGCAACATATTGACTGAAATCAGGCCAGCCCATTTTCCAACCCGTATTTTCACCCCACCAATAGAAAGGACTCATATTCGGTAAGCCAGGCTCTGTGACAAATTCAAATGGTGCGCCCATTGTGAAAGCAACAATACCGGCAATAAGTGAACATAATGGAATAGCTAACCAACGCATTTTGATTCGGGCAAGGTATGCATAAATAATGACAGTTACAAAAATCACAGCAAATGACACATGACCCATGTCAATGCTAGCTCCCCAGCTTTTAAATTTACCTAGTTGACCAACGAGACCAATAGCCCCTAAATAAATAAGTAAGCCACCACGTACACCTTCACCAGTGAGGTTTACTAATTTAGATCCGCCTTTAGTTGCACTCAGTAGTAAACCGAAAACACCAACCATTATACCGAGTGCTAATGGGTGACCACCGGCGGCAGCAATGAGTGGTATCAGGGGTATCATAGGACCATGTGTCCCCGCTATATTTGTATTTGGGTTTAAAACAGCGGCAAAGAAAATACAAAAAATAACACCAGCGATTAATAATTCATAACGTACGTTTTCAGCAACGAATTCTGGAGATAAACCAAATTGTGCAGCAAAAGCAGCACACATTGCGGCAACCATAACAATTTTACCTATGGTTGCAGCTAAAGCAGGGACCCAATCTTCTAGCTCAATACCATAATCTCTGCCGGGTAAGTTAATTCCCCAGCGTTTAAACTTCATAATATTTAGTTCATTTTCTAAGTATTCAGAACGTGTCTCGAAGTCACTCGCTGGCTGGTGCAGCTCTTTATACGTTTTACTATCGTCTGATGACATATTAGCGCCTACTTCTAATTTAATTTGGATTGAATTTAAGAATTGAGTTGAGTATAAAATGTAATAGTTTGTAATTTATTGATCAAATCGACAAAAAAAGTCGTATTTACAAATTAGGTACATATTTTTTATTGTCGGTAATATTTATGATTGGATTTGAGGTTTTTGTATTGAGTTGGCTACATTCTAAGCTTGAAACCTTGGCATACATTACGCTAAGTTTGTTGGATTAGGTATATCAAAAAGAGTGGTAACTTTAATTTTTACTTTAACCGTCAATGGCATTGTTCGACTTGTTTTTCGACAGGATAATACTTGTAGTTTTATTTCACTTTAGGGTTGTTTAGTAAGTGATTTAAATTTGTCTCACACATTAAAAAAGCCCAAAACTATTTTCATAGAGAGGGGCTTTACTATCTAACGCTTTATTTAATAGACTGTATGTAACATTAAATCATTAAACGATTAAACCAGATTAGTGGCTGTGACCACATCCGCCTTCAGCGTGAACGTGACCATGTTCTAGTTCATCTGCTGTCGCTTCACGTACTTCAAGAATTTCAACATCAAAGCTTAAATCTAAACCTGAAAGTGGATGATTGCCATCAACGGTAATAACATCATCTTGTACATCGATAACAATAACGGTTTGTTCGCCATCATCAGTAGTTGCACGTAATTGAGTGCCCAGTGATAAATCTTCAACACCGGCGAGTACTTCTCTTGGAACCGTTTGAACATAATCATCATGACGTTCACCGTAAGCATCTTCACAAGCAACGGCAACTTCAAACTTCTCACCAGCTGCACGATCAACAAGAGCATCATCTAAACCAGGAATTAAATAACCAGTACCTTGAATAATAGCCATAGGTTTGTCTTCGTATGAGCTGTCAATTAAAGTGCCTTCGCTGTCTGATACGGCATAATGCATAACAACAACATTGTTTTTAGCTATTTTCATGTTTGATCCTAATAATTATAAATAGAGTTAAGCTTATTCAGCTTCTAAAGAGTAAGGTAGTGCTTGTTCGGTTACTGCTGATTCGGTTTGTGTAGCAATACGCATTGACGGTAATTGACCATCGTTAACTAATACTGCTTGCATGACACAGCTACCATCATCGGCTTGATAATGAGCGAGAATATCACCCGCTTTACGCCAATTATCTCCCAATTGCTTCTCAATAACATCATCTG
>Ga0308011_10000813_pt1 | contig 15477 bp, 14 predicted proteins | sample Neamet177_FD_203144 | JGI IMG/M metagenome (GOLD analysis project Ga0308011, IMG submission 203144) | Marine microbial communities from water near the shore, Antarctic Ocean - #177 | ecosystem: Environmental > Aquatic > Marine > Unclassified | place: Southern Ocean | collected 2014-07-25 | reverse complement strand
AGCGGTGTCCCTACGAATTTGAATGATACTAGCCATTATGCTGTTCCTCCGTCTACTAATTGAGTTGCTAAATAAGTAGAGTTAGAGACTCCCCCATCTATTTCAAATCTAATTAAATTATCTGTTTGAGTTTTTGTGTAATGGTTCGCTAAAGTAAACGTACCGTAAGCAACAACATCCACAATATCACCGACCGACGCACCGGCAGCTAAGACAACTGCTGACCCTGAAGTGCCAGTAAAATCTATTGCGATCTGCAGTTTTATACCGTTTAAATACACGTCTACAAAACCCGATGTGTAAGTTACTGCAAACGATGTTTGTCCTGCAGTTGCAGTAAACACTGTGCGTTCAGCGGTGCCGTTGACTGCTTGTGTTGCCCAAGTTGCAGCACTTCCATCAGTCGTTAAGAACTTACCTGTATTGCCCGATTGGCTTGGCAGCGCTTCTACCACAGCCCAACTCTCGTTGCTTCCATCAGTCGTTAAGAACTTACCTGTATTGCCCGATTGGCTTGGCAGCGTTTCTACCACAGCCCAACTCTCGTTGCTTCCGTCGGTCTTTAAAAACTTGTTAGCGTTAGAGGCCTGAGTAGGTAAGCTGTAAATTGTGTTAGTGTCAGTAAACAAAGCACCAGCAGGAACATTTGTAAGAACCTGGGTCTTGTCTGCTTTTGCTTCTAAACCTGCCGCAGTAATACGCAGTGACACATCAGTGCCAATTGCCCATGCTGCTGCTGTTGTGTTTTCTTGAGCGCGAACGACAGTTAAAGTAGTTCCTGCAATCGCTGTACAAGTCACAATCTCAAATACAGTATTTGTCACATCAGACAGTGTGATGCGCAGCTCGTCACTACCAGTAAGGGTAGGGAACTCGGATGCATCAGCTACAACTAGAGCGGTTGCACTGTTACTAAAAGACGTAGCAACTGTAGTTGCCGCATTGTTAGAATACTTAATTGACATGTCGCTTCCCTATTTACAGAATAGTAATGTCCCAGGTGATCGTAATTACGTCGGCCGCACCCTTGTTGACTACTGCAAATACTGTGCGCGCCAACATAGTTCCACCGGCATTTGCAGTAAATAAACCGGCTTCTGTTAATGCGCCTGTGCCATCACCCGCTGCCCATGTAGCAGCAAACGTAACTTTCGTACCGTCCAATGTGCCGCCACTTACAGTTAATGCATTACGGTCAAGTTCAGTCACTAATGCAGTATTAGCCGCTGCCGCTGCTGTAGCCCCTGTTCCTACACCCATGTAGGTAACTGCGCTGCCGCCACCTTGTAAACGCGAAGCAATTAATGCCTTACCTGCGTCAACAACAAGGTTGTTAATTTCTTGAACTACAACGCCATTCTTCGAGATAGAAAGCGCCCCTTTTACTTTTATTGAATCATGTAGCATAGTGTTGCTCCTAGCCTAAAGTGGTCTGGTTTAATTGAGATAAGTTTAAAATTGCGGAACCGCCGCGACGGTGAATAATTGTTGTGACGTCAGTTACGCTCAGACTGTCGTTATAATAATTTGGGGTGTTTATGCCAATTTCTTCGCCAACACTCACAGTGTCAGACAACGTTCTAAAATAAAAAGCCTGTACTGAAAGAGTGTCGCTGTTGGAGACAGTGTCGCTTTTCCCGGTTTGCACGGACCAACCAAGATCTTCTGACAAACTTATACTGTCTGATTTGTTCTGAGCTAAAAGAAGTGTGGTAATTTCTTGGTGAGAAACATTGTCGTTGAGAATTTGCGCGACTGTTTTGGTAAGTGTCTCAGAAACGCTAAACGTATCTGCTACTGGCCTGCTTAGGTCTATTGAAGAAGCATCGTTTGCACTAATGCTATCAGCTACCCCCCGATTCATAGCGAGCGATACAGTTTCTATGGCATTAAAAATATCCGCCAGCACTCTGTTTTTCGGGGAGGCATCAGTGTAAATGCCTGCTGCTTCCATTCGTTTATATATGCGTTCAGCAAGCTCAGCTTTTGCTACATTTTGTTGTAAATAAATAGCCATTAGTAGTCGCCACGTACCTTAAATTTCAACTGGTCAAAAACTGTTTGTATGCCGCCGGAACTATTAGTAACTTCAACTTCCCCTGTAAAAGTTCCCGCTGTATCAAGCGCACCAACAGGCCATTGCATAAAGACTTTGCCATCTGTTGAAGGGGAATGTGTGGACATAGACACTGTCGCTTTGACAGTGTTAGAGCCTAGTGCTTTAAACTTGAGGACAACTGTAGAACCAGTTAAATCGATTGGAGCCCACGTCAATGAATTATCAAGATCCAGGGTATAACCTGCAGCGGCTGTATTAGAATCGCGGAGTGTTAGATTTAGTTCAGGCAACGTATCGCCTTTAACTAAGTTTATAGTTTCGTAAAACGCCATTTTTACCTCATGTAAGGGTTATTCTCAGCATTGACATGCCGTGACAGTATATCATTATTATATAAGCTGTGCTTATAACTGCGAGTAAATGGGGGTTAGCCGTTTCACTAAGTCTTTCGTAGAACCATCAAAGAATTGTTCGATGGTTCCAGCTGTTGGACCTAGCCCAGCTACTACTGAGCTGCGCCCATAATTAGGTGCCTCGTACATAGCTTTTATAATAGAGATTGGCCCTAATATTCCCGCCCGATCTATTAGATCAAAAAGGTAAGCTAAGATTCCTTCATCTTCTTCCCCAACACTTTTACCAACTGCACCTTTGATCATTTCCCGCGTTTGCAGTGCGAGTGCTGCCAGCGGCATAAGCGCGCCAAAAAGCAAACCTGCTGACATCATAGACCCAACCTTGTCGCCCTCTTTCCAACGTGCCTTTGCTTCTCGAACAGCACCGCCGACAACAACTTGCCCAAACGAATAAAAGAAACTCTTTAACTGCCAAATCAACATGTAGTGTGGGTCACTTGCCCAAACAGGCCTTTGAGCTGCATTAGGTCGGATAATTGATTCATCGACGAATGATAAGATTGCTTCTTGAACTTTTTGACCTTCAGGTGTTGTTAAATCTAATATTTCCCCTGTAGTTTTAGCGCTAGGATTATCGTACGCTTTGAATACATCTTCAGGTGTTAAACCTAACTCTTTTAAATAACGTATGCTGCGATCGTTACCTTTCATCGCTTCATCAGCGTGTTTGGTTATAAAGTCTTGTGCCATATTTGCAGAGATAACTCGCGTCATGCGTGTCCAGCTTTCAAGACCAATCGCTGTGAAATACTTATCTGACCACTTACGTGCGCCTGCATCCATATACTCAGAGCCATAAGATTGAGCCAAAGCTTCTTGAATAGCGGCTCGTCCCGCTGCGCCAATGCGCTCAGCAAATGCAACTTGCTCTTCCCGTGACTGCTTACTTATGTAGCCACGCCACGCTTTCATCGCACTTTTAAACCCATTCATATCCTTTGCTCGGATAATTGGATTGCCTGCATCAGTAAGCGACGCCACTGTGGCAAAAAGCAATGTTGTTGCGAACTGCAATGCAGCAACATAAGACTGTATTTTGTTCCATTTAGGATCAATGTCTGTACCTAACTGACCCATGTAACCGAGGATGATTTTACGGGCTTGGGCTTTTTGCTTCGGGTTCATCTGTTCAATTAACGCTGCCGCTTCAGCTTCTACTACAGCATATTCGGCATGTTTGATTGCTTGTTTTAAATATGATTGGATCGCAATTGTTGGGGGCTTATAAAACCCTAAATCCTGCATTGCTTTCATATCCATGTTCTTTAACTTGCGTTGAAGCCTTGAGTCGAACTTGGCCCCCGGTATCTCAGAATTAGGAATCGGCATTTCATCAACAAACGCTCCTTCATTCATCATCATCTTTTTAAATACAGTCTTTGCTTCCCTTTTAGTTAGACCCGCTTTTTCAAGTTCAGCGAGCATTGCCGCTGGGTTTTCACTCATAGCCCTTGTGTTATACACAATGGGGAAATAGTTTTCGATAAAGCCAATTTTAGGTAGACGCTTTTTGAGATAGTCTTTATGAAACCGTTCAAAGAAACTAGCAAGTTGCTGCCGCATCTTCGGATCTACTGAGTCCTCAATAGGGACCCCACGTTGCATTTCTTCGAGCACCTTGGCTGAAAGAGCTTCATCTTCTCCAATAATTTCGCTGTACTGGGCATTCCATTTATCCATAGCCCGGTTACGCCTATTTAACATGTCCCCGTCTTTACTAGCTTCTTGGCTACGTTTATAAAACAGGTTAGCAAACGCAGGTCCGTTTTTACCTAATCGAGTACGCGCGTACTGGTCAGCAGACAGTACTACTTTCAACATTTGCGAAACAGTATCACTGCCCCATGCTTGACTCAAAAGCTCGGCCAGTTTTGCAACTGCCGCAGAATCAATAATGTCGGCGATAGCCATTGCGATCGGATCTTCTGAGAACTGCTTAAAGTCTGGTGCTCCCTTCTTTTCAGGGCTAGAGCGTTTTTCATATGCTGCTCGTTTTTGGGCACGAGGTGCTACATCCTTTGTACTGCTAGTGACGAACTCCGCCCCACCGAGCAACACAAAATTGACCGACCCATCTGGTTTTTTACCAGCAACTTCGTCCATGAACTGCTCGAACGTTTCGTTAAGAGTTTCACGCTCTTTTGTGTCACGTAGTTGTGCGCGAGCTTTGTCAGACAGACCATTTGCCAACTGTCTCTTTACAAACTGCCGCGAGCGATTAAAGATTTGCGTGACCTGCTTCGCTACTTTTTTGAAAAAAGCTTGGGAAAAATCAGCTGGTTTTGTAGCTTGTTTTTTAGCCCATGCGCTTACTTGGTCAGCAAACCATTCTTCAAAACCTGCGCTGTCGTCCGTGTATGTATAATCCCCTGCTTTTTTAACCTTACGTTCTTCATTGAACTGTTTCTGTAGCCTGTCTTTTTGCACTTGGGGAAGCGCCGACCACATATCCCACATCACAATGTGGCCCATCTCATGACCGAGAACAAACATTTGCTCTGCCTGACGGTAAGCATTATCTTTATCAAGCTTTTTAAGAACAATGTATCTTTGCCCTTTGTATTGTATTACTGCGGCTTTTGCCCCTTTTCTAAACGTATCATCAGCTAACTTTATTACTTGTGAAGGCATGCCTGTTGATTGAAGGTCACTACGGTAAACAATATTAATATTACCTTTTATGGACAATATTTTTTTAATTGCGTCGACGTATTCCATGAACATTGTTGGGACATCGCCCCATGCCGTCGTGCCGTTTTCAGAAGTTCGTTTTTTTGTTACCTTCGGTTTTGTTCCTTTTTTTGAAGTAGGGATTATAGCCTTACCATCTTCATCAACTGTTCGCTGTTTTTTATCCTCTAAGCGCGCTTGATTCTCGCTCATGATCGTAGTGTCAGTTTCTAAGCTGGCATCTAATCTAGCGTCATTACTTTCTTTTAACTCCGCTAACTCGTTTTCTGCATCAGTTAATAACTCTAGTTTTTGCGCACTGTCTTTCCCTGATTTTAGTTGTTCAATTCGTTCTTCCAGTTTTATAGCTCTAGACTCTCTCCCAGCTTCGCCATCAAATGCTGACTCTTCCTTAGTATCTTTTCGTTCAGCCCATGCGTCTTGAAGCTCACCCCATGTGTAGTTTGTATTACCCTTCTGTGCAAGAATTGTTGATCGAGGCAGACTGTCGAGATCAATTTTGAATCCTCGTTCTGCAAGCTCCTGGTTCATTCGTAAAAAACCAGACATGAGTAACTGAGGGTACGTCATAGACGACGCGTTAGCCTTATCCTTGTTGTTCGCACGCTCACCAGCTTTTGTTAATTCTATTGGAGCTAAAGTAGTTTCGTTGCCTTGCGGATCTATCGCTGGAAGAGTCCGATCTACACCTTCCTTTTGTACACCTGCAACCGCTTTTTTTACACCGTCATTAACAATGTCGCTAACGTCAAAACTGCTTTCTACAACCTCTTCAATAAACGAAGCTCCATCTTTTTGGACAATCCTATATTGCTTGCCAGGATTCTCTTCCTGTAGCTGTACCATTCTAGTTTTGACAGACTTGCTGTTGATCTTGTATCCATCACCTTTTTTGTTTTTCCCTATAAGGCGCGCTTCATAACCAGGAGGCTGATTTTCTAATTCACCTTGAGCATTTCTTGGCTCAGTAGCACCTGCTTCAGGTAAAGTACTCGCTTGCTCGAGAGTATCATCGAAGATTTCACGGTCAATTTCTGTATTACCATCGTCTTCTAGTTTAGGCTTTCCAGCTAGGGCTTTGCGCATGAGAACCATGAACTTGTTTTGACCCATCTCATCAGCACGTCGATTTAATTCTTGTGTCGCAGCAGCCGCATTTGCATCCGTATTTACGTTTGGTGCAATGGGATTCCCGTCTTCGTCTTTTGGTATAAACGATAAGAGATCAGCAATAGAAGTTTTGGCTATATTTTTAGGGTTAACCTTTGCTCTACGTTTTGCTTGTTCCAGAGCTGATAAATTTTCACCGTCCATTGAAGCCATGCCAGCTGAACGTGTCTCACCGTCTTGTGAACCATCAATCCTGGGCGCTGATAATCCGTCTGTTAATACCTTTTGTTCTTCTTTAGTTACTTCTTTTTCCGTTGGGTTATTTCGAGCACGACGCTCAGCTAAGATGCGTGCAGTTTCATTTACTGTACTGTTGATTTGCCCCGCCGTATTGCCAAGAAGCTTTCCCCCTGAACCTAATGACTTACCTGCAACAAAACCTGCAAATGCCGCTTGAGACATTCGCATCGTGGCGCTTTTAATATCGTAGTTTGGGTCTTGGATAAAACGCTGAGCGATCATTAAACCTTCTTGACCTGCTTCTGCTCCTAATTCTTTTAAACCCTGAACACCGCCTGCTTTGACCACACCACCTGTTAAATTGCGTAGATACTTGCCTTTCTTGATGTGGCTACCGCCAACCAACTTTTTAACCGATTTATAGAACGCCAGTTCTGGTAAAACATCTAATACGGCAAAAGGCACGCCCATAGCAAAAGCTAACTGTGCAGCATCCTTTTTCTCTATTTCGGATTCCATAGATTCACTAAAGGAGCCAGCTGTGCCTTGGACGTAACCTGAACCTAATGCACCTATCTTCCCGCCTTTTTTAGCACCTGTTACGCCAAACTTTTTTGTCGCTTGTGCTGCTGCTGTTCTCTTTATTGCATCCTGTGCTATCTGCTTTTGGTCAGGTGTTGCTATATCTGCAGCGTAGTCTTTTATCGCTTTTGTTACAGCGCGTTTAGCTTGGCTTTTGGCCACAAGTCCACCGACAGCCCCAGGCACCGCACCAACACCGCCTGTCGTTAAACCGCCTGTTACAAATCCAGCTGCTGCCCATGCGAATGAGTCAAGTGCTGAAGGGATCGCTTGGTTTGCAGTGTAATTAACAAGTTCGCCAAAATCGCTGAGTAAATCTATAGAGTTCTTATTTTCATCCGTACCTTTATATGAATTAGAAACGTCGCCTACAAAATCCTCGAACTTAACTAAGTGCTGAGTTATTCGAGAAGCTTGGCTGTCTCTAACCGCAGCCCTTTCCATGAGCTCGGCACCCTCTTCGTTATCACCAACAAGATAATTGCCTGCGGCTCGGAACGTAAGATAAGATGACTGTAATCCTTTTAGTCCAGCTGCTCTTCCCGCTGCGCCAGCTGATAAGCCAGTGGGCGTAATGGTAGTGCCGTTTTGCTGATCTACTTTTAACGAAGCTATCCTGCCTTTTAAATCCTCTATGTCTTGAAGCCCCTCTTTCTTGGAATCCTCCAAGTTAGCACGCAATTGTTGACTAAGAGTTTGTAACTCTTCTGTAGACATATTCTTAGGATTAAAGTTAGTAGCCATTCTTACTTAACTCCGAGGGCAGCTTGACGTTCTGCTAACTCAGCTTCCATCGCTTCTATCCTCATTGGTATTAGGTTTTGCTCAACTTCAAAAGGCGTTTTTAGAATTTTTGTAAGGGCTAATTGCACAGCGTTGTTGCCCAGATCCGAAAGTTTGTAGTCTCTGTCGGCGTGCGGTTCACCGAACTGATCGTACATAGTGATTGTTTCGTCTGCTGATAAAGCAAAGCGCGTTGTTACTTTTTGCATTGGGTTTATAGATGCAAATTTTTGAAAGTCGAGTGGGCCAAAAGTGGTTTGGTCTTCATCAGATCCAAAAAACCAGTCCATTGGACTGTTGAACCCGTTTATACCCAGTTTTTCGTAAAGCACTTGGTTCAGATTCTGAGACAACAAATTCTGTTCAAGCATTGGCATGGTGGCTACATTGTAATTGTTTGCTAATGCTTCGACTGACTCGTAAGCATCGAGCGCGTTCTCGCCCTGATCATTGTGCTGTTCCACAACAAGCATTTTATCTTCTTGGCTTCGCCCATCATTTTGATCTGCATTAGGCTTTTGCGACCATAAAACTTTGCCAGTTCTAGGATCTAGAGATTGAACTGTTCCGTCGGCTGTTGTGTTATATTTTGGTTTGGAACTATCACCGTCGATTTTCATCTGCTCTTGAATGAGTTTAGTCTGGTTGTCCTGTGTGTTCTGTGCTTGCTTGCTTCTTTCTATCATCTGTTGTTTTATGACTTCTACGGCGCTTTTAGATAACACCCCTAAATCAGCCACCCGAGCAATAGCCTCATCATCAATCATACCCATGGCTTGCGCAACGTGCAGTTGGTAAAGCAAAGCAGGCGTCATTTTCTGCGGCTTTAGAATTGATTCTTGTACTTGTGCAGCTGGTGGTGGGTTTGCAACAATTGCTGCATCGACAGCAGCTTTAAGGACAGGGTCTTTAACTTGTTGAGGTTTGATCTTTCCTTGTTTGACAATGTTAGCCGCCGCTTTCGCTTTAGCCTTAGCGTTCTTCATTGGGGCCATGCCGTCAGCATAGTCTTTTGTATCTAGCAGATTATTGTGTGCTAGCTGTGCAGCGTCAAACGTGTCATTACCTGCCGCTTTCCGATCGTCCAACCGTTGGCCTAGTTTAGTTAAAGTTTTTAACTGAGTTTGTAGCGATTTTGGAACTTTGTCGCCATAGGCATCTTGCGCGTTATAGACATCTTCTAATCGTTTTTTGTTCTCTGCAATTCTAGTATCAATTTGGGCGATCGGTTCCCTCATTAGGTCCATACGTTTTTCAGAAGCTTTGATTGCACTATTCCAGTTGTCAGCATACTTAGTGTCTGGGTCTGCTGGTGCTGGTGCTACTGCTGGTGTTACTTGCGCCTGCTGATCAGCCTGAATTGCTTGGCTTAGATCTGCTGAGTCTTGGACAGTGTTATTATTAAGAACTAAACCAGTTCCTTCTGGGACACCGTTTACTTTATTCATACCTGCCGCTATGGCTGCTAAGTCACCACTTAATGGCCGGCCAATTGCGTCATGCATTGCGATTGACACCTTCTCCTTCAAAAGATCAAAACCCATAAGGTCCATAGCTGTCAGATCATCACCCTCTACAGCAGTTCGATTCTTTGACATGTACATGACTTTGCCAGGATTGTTGGGGTCCTCAATTTGTATCGCACGACGCCCATCACCAAGATCAACAGCACCTGCGAAACGATAAACTGTGCCGTCAGCTCCCTGTAATATTTTTTTGGCTAAGGCGGGTTCATTAATAATAGCCCCGAAAGCCTCCTCCACTTCAGGTCCGTCAGAAAATTTCTTTGTAGTTCCATCTGAGTTCATCATGGTTTGGAAAAATAAGCCTGCAATTGGTTGAAGTAATACCTTTTGGTTTTTTAAATCTTGAGCCAGTGTAGTAGCATTATTGGACTTAGTAGCAGATTGAGTATATGCAAGGTCAGCATCCCGTTTTGGTTGCAAAGCATTGTAATTTTTCGTCTCCAATGCAACCGCAGCTGTCGCTGCTTTTTCTGATACCCTATTCTGTCTCAGATCCTCGCCCAAAACCGCTTGGCGATAGTCCTGATCTTTTTGGGTGTTTTGTTTTCTATCAGCAAACTGAGCAATTTGTAGTCCAAGACTAGTTTCAAACTGCTTGTTCTGCATCTCTGCCTGCTGGTTGCCCAGTACAGCCTGTAAAATGGGGTTGTTATAAGCCATGTTCTTCTCCTACATTCCAAAACCGATGATTGTACCTAGCATTTGCATATTCGATGCGTAGGCACCTGCTCTGGCTTGTTGATACGCGTTTTCTCTATCTGCTTCCATACTCGCAGCTGAGCTCAGTCCGCCCAAAGCAACGTTTAACTGTTCTTTACCCATACCCATTAACTGGGCTTTTAGGCCGAAGTTACGGTCACGTTGATCTATTGCGGAGTTGTTAACCGCCCCCGCATATGAGGAGGCGTTGCCAAGTGAATTCATACGTTGCTGGGATGCCATTTGAGCAGGCGTCATACTTGCGCCGTAACGGCCCAATGTGCGTTGCTGCATACCTTGAGAAACTTGCTGACCTAAAGTTGATGCTCCTTTTGCTGAGTCAATCATTGCAGTGCTATTTGTATCTGCTAGCATCTGCTCTTCAGTTTTACCGTAAGTGTCTAGGTAATTTTTTAGCTCGTCGCGCGTAATGTTCGCAAGAGCTTTTCCAGCTTTTGTGCCTTCATCGGACTGAACAACTTTGTTTGCACCTTCTTCTTTGTCATTAGTGCCTCGGTCAACGTATGCATCTCCGTCTGCAAAACCACTAGATGGAGGTCCAGTATTAGGGCCCTTGGTTTCATCACTCGTCAACTCGTCAAATATTTTACCTAGTATCATCGTTACGGCCCCATCATAAAGTTACGGTCTGGACGCATCAGGACGTCAAGCTGCTTTTGTAGTTTATCGAGTTCAGTCGTATCAGTTTTTTTGAAATGCTTTTGGTAGAGACCAGCGCCAAGATCATTACCGAGTGCCATATTAGTTGACTGCATACTGCTGGCTGCTCGGGCTTTAGACACAAGCTCAGAGTTTTGAGCCCGTGCTGCATTAGATAAGCCTTGCATAGCTATACTTCGGCCACCTTGACCCGTTTTTAAAGCACCTAGCTGTGAGGTATCTTTTACACTTTGGGCTTTAGAGTATGCTGAACCCAAGGCACCGCCAAGAGCATCATTTTGGATGACCCCCTGTCTGGTCTGACCCATCATAGAACGACCGCTGCCGAAGCCACCACTAGTATTGGAAGTACCCAATCCGGCACCTTGACTTGAAGAAAATGCCTGTGCCGCATCAGCGTTTGCTCGACCGCCAAGGACTTGAGAAAAATCTCGCCCTGACTCCTTAACAAAGCCAGCTTCAAGCGGTCGATAAAGTCTTTTATTACGGTCAGAAATTGTGGTGGCATTCTCGATTAGAGCCTTTTCGTATTCACCCTGCGGTGCTTTTTTTGCTGTATTACCCATTTTTGTTTACCTGACAATGGTATGTTACATAGGCGGGTCGAAAACCCATCTGCATAACACGCCTGCCCCAACCCAAACGGGCAGAATTAAATTCTATTCGCTCGACGCCTAGTGTGCTGGCTAAATCGTAACCTGCCGCAAGAGTCTCTGAGAACACATCAACACCGGGGCTAAGCCACAGGTGGTCAATCACTAAAGTAGGTATTTTTTCATACCCAGAATCGTATTGGCTGAGTATCGCGAATCCTAAACGATCCATGCCTTCCTCGATCCAATAGAGGTGAATACTTTCCTGCATCAGGTGATGGTAAATATCAGCAACCAAAAACTCTGCTTTTACCTTATGGATGATGTCTCGCATCCCGCCTTCAAAATAAGAGTAGTTTTCTCGAACTTCATTCTTAGTTGCAGCTACTAACTCAAGCACTAAATACCGCCGTACTTTACTGTTCTGCGAGTCGGGCCATTGCGTCCATCAGCCTTACCCTTTGCAATTAAAATGTGGGCTTCAAACTCTGCCTCATGTTTCATTGCGCGCTGTGGGTTAGCCCATGGCATATCATGAGAGTTAAATAAGTTAGCCATCGCTCCAGCCATTATTCCGTCGACGTTATCCTCAACAAAATCATCAGCAATACTGGTCGCTTTTAGAGTTGGTTTTAAAGCAGCGTGAATATTGACGCTTTGTCCCGACAAGATAGGTACAGGCACCAACAAAATAGTCTTGTTGCTTGGACGTATGTAATGCGTTGGGGTGCTTTTCTCAGTGCGCCACTCAGGGTTTGCGTGAGTTGCTCCTTGCTCGGTGTCAGGGAATATCTCTTTTTTGGCATGTATTACGGAATATGTATCCGTAATGCTCGTATTTCTAGGTAGCTCAATATCGTATTCAAACAACCCTGCAACTGTGAGGATAGGGTCTAAGGTAAAGCGGTATGCGCTACTGCGTTTACAAAACGACAGCACAGCATCTTTGATTGCTTTTTCCACTACAAAATCAGGGCAACCTGCTATGTGATAAGGAAGAAGGCTGACCATGTCTTTGTAATTCATAAATTACCCCTGTTGTGCTACTGTGCGTGTGTTCGGGCTAGTAACAGCATCTAGTTGAATCTTTATGCCCAGAGACATCTGCATTGCTTTGTAATGTTGAGCGCTACGTTGCTCATTTAGGGAATCCGTTTCCTTAGAATATGCACGGTAAAGGATGTAATCTAGTAAGTTGTTTGAGTGAATGTCTGGAATAGTAATAGTGCCTCCAACTGAAACCTGGGCAGGTTCTACTGCATATACAGTTTCGAGGTAACCATTTCCATCGTTAGGCGGGTATACATAAAAAGTCCTGGGGTCTAACTCATCGAACACATAATGATCCGCAACCGCAGTGGCTGCAGCTGTGTGCCACATAGGCTGACGCATATCTAATACATCACGGCTAATAACACTAACCACTTTTCCGCCGACACCGGCCCCAGTTAAATTCCGTACAATTCGCAACACCTGCAAACCCACAGCAGGGATGGATTGTTTTGTACCAGCGACCAAAGTTACCGACTGGTTAGTTGCACTAACGGAAGGCTTGAGCAAACAGATTTCACGCTGTCCGTCGTTTAACCAAGAAAGCAGCTCTGTTGTTGTCCAACGCGCTGCTGCTACATCCTGTAAAACCGTTTGGGCTTTACTAATAATATCGTTCGATGAAATGGCCATTACGCCTCGCTAAGTTCAGCCCACGCTACATCGCGCTGCTCAGGAGTGATGTCGTAACCTAGAACTTTTTCTATGCTACGAACTTTAGGTTCACCCGTATTTTTTGAGAAGGCTTTAGTGTCGCCTAGCTCTACCAACTGCTCGATGGCAGTGACGATCTCCATAGTGCGGTCCTCGTCTGAGACCTCATCTACTTCGACCTTTTCAGCAGCAGGTTTTTGCGCTGGTTTTTTCTCGCCTACAGGATATGCTCCCATAGCAATACATTCGTCCACCAAAGGTGGTGGGACTTCTTGCGCAACACCTGCTTCAAACCAAGCCGATTGGCCGGTTGTACTGCTTACGTGCATTGCCTTATCAGAAATCAACATATAAAAAAACTCCAAAAAGCCCCCAGCGTACTGCTGGGGGAAGAGGCCCTAATTACTTAAATGGCAGTGTCTAGTGTGATTACACCAAAATCTTGTGCGTCACCAGTTACCATGCTTGTGTACTTTGGCTTACGGAAGCCTAAGATCTTACCGATTGAGATACCGTGCTGGTTTCCGTAGTCGTAAGTTTCTTCAACCCAGTCAGCGTCGCCAATGTCAGCCATTGCCAATGCTTGTGCGCCACAGAACAAAGCACGTTGCCCGTTAACTGCACCGCCAGCGCCAAACTTACCATCAGCCGCTTCACCAGAAGTGTCATATACATGACGGAACTCATGGATCATTACGCCGTCTACCATTACGGAAGAAGAACCTGAGAACAAAGAGTTAACTGGTCCACGGTTGCCTGCGTTACGAACGTTGGCTAGGAAGTCAGCATCTAACTTCAGCTGAGCCATGCCTTGAGGAGTAACGAACATGTGGAAACCTTCGTCACCACCTGCGCCACGAACACCACGCATGTAGTGATCTTTAGCGTAAGCCTTTAGGTTGACGATGTTCTTGTATCCCAAGATTCCAGTAGCAGTAAGGTTACCAGTACCAACAGTGCCGTCAGCTTTTGCAACTAACGTACGCTTGTTGGTTGGAGCAGTAACGTCTGCAGAAAACTCAAGGTTAGACAAGTTCTGGCCAGTTGCAGCTACAGTACGAGCACCACCGTTGTTCTTCTTGGTGTATGCCAAACCAGACAAAGTTAAAAATGCTAACTGGTCCATACGGTCAGCCATCCAGTAAGCCAATGAATCTTTAGAGGCTTCGCGGAAGTTTACGATAGACTTTTGGTCGGCTAAACGGCCAGCCAAACGGTTTGCATTACGCATCTGGTCGATACGAACTGTGATGTCGGAACTAGAAAGTGCTTCTTCGTTGCCTTCTAGAGTGTAGTCACCTACCACACCGTCGCCAGACAAGTCAGCTAGCAAAGTTAAAACAGCGCGTGCGCCCTTTTCACTTTTAGTTAAGTCAGTAATGCGCTGAACCATGGCGTTAGAGCCAGAACCAGCGAATTGGTTAATGAAGGATGCGTTACGGGCAGCGTGCCAGAAGTCGCGAGACCATACGGTCTTTTGCTCTGAAGTTAGAGCGGCAAAATTAGTTAATGCCATGAGAAAATCACCTATATATCAAATTAAAATAAATTATAAGAACTACTTATAAACGGTCGCCATTAATCAGGCAGGGGCGACAACCACTGCATGCTGTTGGACGTGTCGTGCCCGAACGAAATAGCGACCTTTTTAAGAGGGACGAACTCATGGCCTTTTTAAGCTGGCGAATGCTACCGTGTGTCGTACGGCCTTCGATTCAATAGGCTTTGGCAGTTATCGTACTGCAAGACGAACCTGTGTACATATATTAGCACAGCTTATAAAGTAAGGGAAACTGTAACCCGTTTAAAATAGATCATCGACTATTACGGGGGTGTGTTCCCCCATAAAAGCCCCTTCGATATTAAACGACATGAACTCTCTAGCCTCATGAATACCCATGCCTTGCTCAACGAGGTTTTCTAGGATCTTTTCAGCAGAATACGTAACTACTGGAACATCCCTGACGTGAGATACTCCAATAATTGCGCTATCCAAACCGTCCATGAACAAGAGGCCAGGGAAATCTATTTCATAGGCTTCTTCTATTTCCTCTCGCATTAGCCGAAGTCCCCACGCAACCGCTGCATCTGAGCTTCAGACAACTTCTCAAAGTCCGAGTCAGTCATAGTGCTAATGTTAACAACGTCATTACCACGGGTTGCCGCACTCTCGCCTGCAAGCTTAGCTGGTTGCTTGCTAGCAGCGTCCAACTTAGCGTTCACATCAGTCTCACGCTTTTTGGCAGCAGGCTTAGTCTCAACGGCTTTGGGTTGCAACAACTCAGGCATATTTGATGCCAGTGTCATACGAACCGCTTTACGCAGTGCGTCAGCCTGTGCCATACCTTTATCTGCATACATGCCCATGAGCTCATTAGCATCGGCGATAAGAT
>Ga0308011_10000812_pt1 | contig 15496 bp, 11 predicted proteins | sample Neamet177_FD_203144 | JGI IMG/M metagenome (GOLD analysis project Ga0308011, IMG submission 203144) | Marine microbial communities from water near the shore, Antarctic Ocean - #177 | ecosystem: Environmental > Aquatic > Marine > Unclassified | place: Southern Ocean | collected 2014-07-25 | reverse complement strand
TTCTAAGGGGTCTGAGGGGTCACAGGGATCACAGGGACACCATGGGCCAATCGGGACACGAGGAGACGATGGACGAGATGGAATGGACGGCTCAAATGGTCGCCCGGGACCAGTGGGAGAAAAAGGCCCAAAAGGAGACAATGGTCCAATAGGTCCCATGGGTCCAAATGGTGATATCGGGCCCGCGGGAACACCAGGAACTCTCGTCGGGGGACAAGTGAACCAATTGAGTGTTGGTATCCACGTGAATCCGGGAAATTTCGTCCCTCCCTTATTCGTATCCAAGAAAGATTACGTGGAAGACTATGATGATACAAACGAAACTATATCGAATACAATCAATTCGTGGTACACGAACCAAACGTCGGCCCTGTATTTAAATTCCAATCCTAATTCAAGTCGCGATATCCCAATTAATAATGGACCAACCCATATTTCCAGTCAACCAATTGACGGAATATCCATTGTATCGGCCGGAACAATCATAACCGAAGCAATCGTTTTGGCATCAGACGAACGCATCAAACATCAAATATCCCCCCTGGAATCATCCACCCACATGCTAGATAAACTTGTGCCGGTGACCTATTTACTTCGCGCGGACCACCCAGGAGCGATTCCTCACCATGGATTCATCGCCCAAAATGTAAAAGAGGCGATTCCTGGGTCGGTCACGGAATCACCCAATTGGGTTCCCAGTGTATCGCGATGGTGTGATGTGTTGGAGGCGGGGGTGAGGATGGGAGGAAACGGTTCAAACGGTTCAAACGTGGTGGTGGGAACGGACATTGTCTCGGAATTCACAACCCTACTATCACATCAACCAGTTGTGCGTTTACGCGTTTGTTCCGCGAATGGAGGATTCACATACTATTCATGTGATTCGGTTGTATCTGAAGATACCATACATATCGTTGAGCCAGTGACAGACTCACAGCCATACGACTTATCGGGAAATCCATTGTTAAAATATAACAGTGGATTGATGCGATTGATTGTTGGTTCGGACTCGATTCCCGAACACGTGATTCCGGTAATGGGTGCGAATGGGACGTGGGCGGGAGAAGTGGAACCATTCATTGGGGCGGTGAAGTCGTACAAGATATTTGTATGGGGCCACGAAGTGATGGATTTTCACAGTGTGGATATGATGGCCATCATTTCAATCTTGACTGACTCGGTGAAACGATTGAGTGCGGAAGTCGCCGAACTGAAGCGGTAGTGTGTGGTGTGTGAAATGAGATCCTGTTAACAACCCCTACAATCACTCAAATGCCCACGGATTCTCCTCCTTTGCCAACAAAACCAGCCATTCGCTCTCGGTATATTTCTGAAATATACGCAACGTATCTTTCATATAGAAACTTATTTTCCGATTTCTGTTGCGACACACCACCTTATCCCCCTTCGCATCCGAATCCACCGCAACAACAAATCCTCCGTGGGTCATTTTACACGGCGGGGTGTGTTCCAAATTCACCCATCGAATATATCGTCCGTCCACTATATCATCCACCGTATCCACCAGTTTATACTGTACCAGTTTAGTAATCATCGCATTATACGTACTTTCCATAATGAACTTATCATCCACCATATCGTTCACCGCGTCGTACACATTGTCTTCCTCCGCGGACTTTTCTTCGTTGAATATTATAATTGGGTCAACGGCAATAAGTGCGTCGGCCATACGTTTTTTCGCATCTTCGCTTGGAAAATTTAATTGTGATAGTATGTGAGCGATCAGTGTGTCGGGTACAGTCGGTATTTTATTTGACATTGGAATGGTTTATTGGATACGTGTGTCGCGATACAAACATTTCGCAAAATATACTTAAATACGTATATGGAGTTATATGAAACACCACATGGAGAACTGTCAAGATGTGCCGACGAAACAAAAACCGAAATCCAAACCGAAAAAAAGAGGAAGAAAACCGCACGGAGGAATCGTAATATCGGGAGACGTGGGTGTACCTAAAACAGCATTGATCCCGAACATGGTCGTTCACCTAAAGTGTAAAATGTCAGATATCCAGAACGATATCTCCCAAATCGTCCCCACTACATACGACCCCGAAGTGAATCAAATCGTAGGATACTCCGAAGCATCTTTGGGGTACGAGGAACTGGAACAGGAATCGGTATCAAATGATACGATTTCGGCCCAGGAAGAAATTTCCCGTGACACAAACCCACCGGTAAACAACCTCTCTCGCATATCGGGTCGGTCCCAGTTGTGCTTTTTTTGTGGATGTGGGGACAGACCGACACCGGTATCAATTCCAATATCACCCACCGAAACAGTTGGGAAGTTTTGTAGACCCGAATGTGCGGCCGGGTTTCTAATGAATCACACCCCCAACGTATCAATTCGCCACGACCGGTACCAGCGACTGAATACTATGTATGGGACTCCAGACGAACAAATTCGGGTCGCACCAGAACCATACACATTATTGAATCATTACGATGGAGACATGAGCCCCAATGAATACCACGACATGATGGGAGTGTGCGATGTCATCAAGACAAACCGCCTAATTAGAATCATTCCCCGAGTGGTGAACGAAACCGATACCGCATCCAATCAATCCAAGCGCACAACCGACACACCGAAAGCCCATAAATATCAAGTACGAACTGTATCAAATTTCTTCCGAAAACCAACGCCAACCACGTAGATTGGTTTTGTATCGTAATGAGTACAAAACCAATCATCCTGACCATTGACCGTTAACAACCCCACGCATCCGTTAACATTCCATCACCGCGATATCCAATAATCATCCATCCATGATGTATTATCTGTGTCTGTATCATCACATTTTTTGGGATCCATTGTATCCTCTTGGTTCAACAGTTTATAGTTTGATGGTTGGATGATTCTCGAACATTGCCAATCATGTACCAACGAATTCATTATTGGACCTGTCATTATTACTCTAGTAACTCTTTTATCAGACCTAACCATATCAGATTCCCCCCCTGCATCGATAGGGTACAATTTGAATCCCATTTCGCGTCTTGATTTCAGCGAAACGGATACGGGATCGGTTTGTGTACCCACTGTATTGGTTTTAACGGTTTTTACCAATTTATTCGCAGACATCATTTCGAAATTTAGGGCAGGGGTAGGGGAGATATGAGGTTGCCTTGTTATAGAATTGGATGGTGTATTGCTTAGAACCATTCCATATTTATGCACCATATGATGTCATTACAACATATGGCGATAAGAGTGAATATGTCATAAAATACAACGAACTGTGAATAATCTGTGAATAATCTGCACAATGTCATCATCACGCTCTTAGTTTAGGATTCACACACGTTGCCTTGGTTGGAAATATGTCGCCCGACATGCATTTATCCGCCTCACCCACCCGTGCACAACTACGAACTCCTCGGTCGGCACCAATGTAACAGTACCCGGACTTGAGTGTGTCGCCAGTATCATCATCCGCCTCCACATCGGAATCAATCTCATCGGACAGTTTCTTCAATGCGTGGTCCACGCCACCACCACCTCCACCACCACCACCACCACCCCCACCACCACCACCACCACCACCACCAGTCAAAGTTTTCTCCACCACATCAATCCCGCCAACCGCAACATCTTCTGCGACATCCACGGTCTTTTCCAACCCGTCCGCAGTAGTGGTGACGACTTGTTTCGCCGTTTCACCAGTTATCCACGCAAACGCGGCGACGAGTCGTCGGACGGGTCCTCCCACCGTATCAGTGATTGTATCGGTCGTATTTCCCAAAATTGTGAATACATTCAGACCCAGCACGGCGAGAATTAGAAAGATCACAATGTACTTGAGAAAGGATAGAGATTGGAACCATCCCCACACGGAAGTGGCTGTGGATTGAGTGGTGTCGGCAACGGACGTGGCAACGCCTGACGCAGTTTCTCCTAAAGAGGAGGGGATTGATGTCGCGGACGTTGCAGAGGTTAAATTCGCAAACGAATTGCTTGCATCGCGGGGTTCAAATAGCATTGTATTACGATGGGGTGATATTTTAATTCACGGGTTTCTTCGGAAAGAACATATTTGATATATGTACCAGTGGAATTTGTATCCCATTATATATGACGGTATGTTTCGTTGATTTGGGGTCCATGCGTTCCCCAGACAATGCAGATTGTATCACACGGGTCTTTTCTATACACGTATTGTCTGGATGAACTACTATGATCGGGTCGTTGTATCGTACAACGGAAACGGGTATATCTGTATAACCAAGTTGTGTCAGTACATGGAGTCTATGATGTCCGTCAATCACCACATATACGTCCATTCCGTCTCGAGATACTTCATGAACGAGTATAGACGGAATTGCTACACCAAAGTCGGTTTCTTGAATATACGATAGCAAGGCATTGGCACGAGTTTCTATAACGGATTCATGTATCAGTATGGAGTCCAGCGGGACAATATCATTTCGCGAAATAAGTCGGGCTGATAACATTCCTGTATTTATAAAACCATCCACTTCGGTATCCACCAATGATTCCAGTGCATCAAACCATCCACCGATATGGTCGGGGTTGCGAACTGCAACTCTCACAAAAGTCGGCATATCATACCCCTGTTTACCATGGCGAATAGGAAACCCCGCGGTTCTAGATACAGATACGATATTCTCCGCCAATTCACTCGACCCAACATCGATCCACAACCATGAAAGGAAATCCGCCCCAATGAATTTCCATTTGGGGAATATTCCGGAAACTCTACGAATCATTTCGGCTCTCCACACACGAGTGTCATTCCATGTATCTTGACAGTAGGATGGGGTGTTGAATGAATGTATCAGGTAGTCTCGTCCTAGGGCATTCATCGGCCACGGAGTTCGCATACGATTGAATGTCTCGTACAACATATCGCTGAATATCACTGCACTTCCAATACGAAGACCAGTAGACGAGAAGAATTTCGTCCAACTTTGGATAACTACGACAGAAACACCCCGATCGCGTTCCAACCCATTCACCCATTCGACATGCCCCAACATACTGTGGTCTAACCAATCCGCTCCGTACCAAAATAACATGGATTCGTCAACTATTAGAGTTGAATTGTCTGGAACCGATGTCTCACAGAACGCCACCATATCGTTCCACGGTAGAAACGCTCCTGTGGGATTGGATGGATTGATTACAACCACCACATCAGCAGACATGTCGTCATGCGGTACTTGATACACCCCCTGTTTGCTGAATGCATTCCTATACTCCCTATATTGAGTATCCACATTGTTTGTCTTCCATGACTTACCTGGAACAAGAGAAATAATACGGTCAATCAGTTCCGTCGCACCATTACCAAACACGGTGTTTGGTGTTTCGGTGGGTCGCAATGTCCCATACACAAACTGCATGTACTCTTCCGTCAACTCATCATCATTTTCGTTCGGGGGATAGTGTGTGGCAAGCGATTCGAATTTCTCGGGTGTCATGGTCTCAAAATAATCTCCTACAAGTCCGTGTGTGTTGGTTGTCACTGACATATCTTCCTTCAGGTTCTCAATCGTATGAACGTCTGCACCCCCGTGATACGAGCATATGGTGAGGGGGTTGGGGGCGATTGTGGTGTTGGCGACAGGTGATTCATTTATTGACGGAGAAGAGTGAGTCGTTTCCTGGTTGGTCGTTGAACCCGATATGATTTTATCCAAATATTTGGACGTGGATGTGAATGGATAATAAGGAATCAACTCAAAACAGTCCGCAATATCCGCAAAGAATTCTGCTTGTTTTTCCGCATCGGCTGTATTGGAAAATCCATGAACCACCAAATCAATATCGTTCGCCCGAAGGAACGATTTGGTTACTATCAGGGGCGCTGGGAAAATAACCCGGTCAACGATTCGCATGGACCGCACCAATTCATACCGCGCATTCTCGTCGTATATAGGGGACCGCTTGTATGGCGTTGCGTCCGCATCGGATACAACGCCCACGATGAGGCGTACATTGGAACGCACATTCTTTGCCTTTTCAAGGGCCCGAATGTGTCCTATATGAAACATATCAAACACCCCGTCAATGTAGACTGTTGTGAGCACATTATTGGTTCCACTACACTCACTCATTTATAAATTATATGTACATTTTATCTCACAGATAAAATGGTTGTGGTCATATTCTGTCTATGATGTCAAATGAGTACCCATCAACTGGTCCCAAAATATGAAATGGAACCCTCCGTAATTTCCTCTACCACACATGTGATGATTTGCGTGAAAATTTCTAGTCATAATATAAGAACTTAATTTCGTAGACGTATAATTAACATGCGGGTCTGTCCCACCCGTTACATGCGAATCTCGCGTATGTCCTCTTATTGCCTGAGAAAGCAGTAATGTTTGGAATACTCCAAAAGCCATGTACCCAAAGTTAAAAACAACTCCCGGAATAATCATCGTGCATGCATTACATAATATTATTTCTCCAATTGAGGCTCTGAAAGTAGACCACACTTCGGGTTCGTGGTCTTTGTGATGTTCGCGATGAATCGTATCATACAACCATTGGTTTTTGTGCATGGCTCGGTGGATCCAATAAAATAAAAAATCCTGAAATAAAATTCCAGGAAGAATCATTACAAAATCCGACGGTTTATTATCATAAAAATTACCGTAGGGAATATTACATATTATGTGCGTCATACACCTTACGCTTGAAAACACCAAAGGGTGTACTACCAGAAGAGATATTATTCCCGAAAACCTATTTTGACTCGAGGTTTTTTGAATGTGTTGGTAATATAATGATAACATGAGTGGGAAGGCACACGAACAAGCGACACAGAGAATGTAGAATCTCTGAAATTCTTCCACATGATTATTCATTTCATTCGGTGTAATCGACGAACTCATGGTACGGTAGTATATGTACTCAAAAACTATATAGGTTGATTATGTGAATACCAGTACAAAACAATTGTTCTTCAATCAAATGATTCGAAAACTTTGGTCAAAATCGGAAATTTCGCAGATATACAGGATGCCTTGGCAAAATTTAATTTTTGAAGCAGCCCAGGTTCACAGAAAACATTGGGATCCTTTAACCGTGCAACGGTGTACGTTGCTTTCAATTAAAACTGGAGGGTGTACGGAAGATTGCAAGTATTGTTCTCAATCAGTCCAACACAAAACCTTTGTCAAACCAACCCCAATGATGAAGACGGATGAAATAATCAATGCGGCAAAAGAGGCGAAAGAATCGGGGTCAACCCGATTTTGTATGGGATCTGCATGGAGGGAGATGGGAAAGAAGAAGAAGGCATTTCGAACAATCCTGGAGGCTATTAGGGAGATAAAAGCCATGGATCTCCAGGTTTGCTGTACCTTAGGAATGGTGACTCAAGAACAGGCAAAACAGTTGAAGGATGCCGGACTCTTTGCTTACAATCACAATTTAGATACTAGTAGAGAACACTACCCTAAAGTGATAACTACTAGAACTTACGATGATCGATTGGACACTTTAGCAAACGTACGGAGTGCTGGTCTAACCGTATGTAGTGGTATAATCTTAGGGTTAGGGGAATCAGAGGATGATAGAATATCTGCTCTTCACACGTACGCATCTATGGAAAAACATCCTGAATCCTTTCCAGTTAATGCCCTGGTTAAAGTGGAAGGAACTCCAATGTACGAAGAACCTGACAAACCGGTTGATGTTTGGGATATGGGAAGAATGATTGCGACGGCACGAATATTAATGCCGAAAACTAAAATTCGCCTTTCCGCTGGTAGAAAAGAATTTAGCGACCTCGAGCAATCTATGATGTTCATGGCCGGCGCGAACTCCATCTTTGCAGGAGATACGTTACTTACCACGAAAAATCAGAGTTTGGATGATGATCAGATAATGTTTAAACGCCTAGGAATGAAATTAGAATCCCATGTTCGCGTAAATAAATAAACGAAATACCAGCACATTATAATAATGTACTGGTATTTTAATGAGTGGTCCAAAGACACCATCGCATGGTTCTCGTACGGAAACCAACGGATGGATTCGAGTGAGTGTCGCGGGAACGCCATACGAATGCGGGTACGCCCACGGCTACCAAGTGGCGAACGAACTGAAAGCGGTGATGGACGATATGAATGGGATTCTCATGAACGAATACGGGATGGAATTGGATACGATGTGTGCGATTGTGAATGAAATATACGGGAAAACAATACGTACGTACGAGGGGGGCGACATATACCGCGAGATTGAGGGAATTCGTGCCGGGTGCGCGGCCCGCAAATACGCGATTTCCATGGAAGAGTTGATTTTCTGGAACACTTATTATTCGTTGGACTACATTGTACCAATGTTCGCCGATGTGGTTGCACGCACCCCCGCCCTGAAGAGCAAGTACGGGGGCACACTATTCAACCGAAAGAAACTCACAACCCGCGATAGGTGTACTGGATTCATTGCCACGGGCGATATGACAAAAGACAAGGGTTTTGTGGTGGCCCACAATACATTTGACACGTATCGTTCCGATGGAGTATGCTGCAATGTGATACTGGAAATCGCACCCGCAAAAGGTGCACGTATCCTGATGCAGTGTCCGCCGGGATGTGTTTCCAGCGGGACCGATTTTTACCTAACAGATTGGGGTGGGGGTCGAGGGTTTGTGGTGACGGAAACTACCATGGGTGGATTCGATAATGTGGAGTTGAAGGTTCCAAGTTGTTGTCGGATCCGGCATGCCGTGCAACATGCGGTTCAGTTGGAGGATTTCGAGAGAATATTGCGGGCGGGGAACGGGGGAGATTACGCCAATGCGTGGTTGATTGCCGATCGCGCGACCAACGAAATCATGCGGATCGAATTGGGGAACCGGTTCGTGTCCACCGAGCGCACCAAGAATGGGTTCTACATTGGATTCAATGCGCCGTACGATGATCGGATCCGGAATCTGGAGAGTTCCAACACGGGGTTCAATGATGTGCGCCGCCACCAGGGGGCGCGTCGTGTGCGACTCACGGAATTGATGGAACGCCACAGTGGTCGTCTCACCGCCGACATTGCAAAGACGATCCTGGCCGACCACCACGATGTGTTTCTGGGTCGCACCAATCCGTGTTCGCGCACCTGCTGTTCCCACTACGACCTGGACGACCGCGCGTTCATGAGCGATCCAACCCGTCCCCTCCCCTTCCAACCGCAAGGAGCCATCGATGGGATGGTTTGTGATGTTTCTCTCTCCAAACAAAATTCCTTCGTGGGCCGATGGGGGTCTTCGTGTGGAACCGCATTCAAAGCGAGTGCGTTTGTAAAACGACACGTACAATGGGATAATGTGGCGAAATATTTGCGGGATAGGCCCGCACAACCATGGACGGTTTTGGGGATGGGTGTGGGGGGGACAAAGATCCGTCGGGTGAGTGTACGGAGTAAACGGGGAACGGGGCGAAAGACTCGGAAGAAGATGAAAAAACGATAAGTTGGTTACTATAATGTATAACCATTATATTGATACACATTCGTTAATACAATAAACTATATAATATTATTTTACAATACACCCGTAGTATGTCTGATACATTCCTATTCGCCGCATCATGTGTTGCCTGGGTATGTGTTGCTAAATTTAAACAATTTAAACACACCCAAACCCCACCACCCCTTTCTATCCCCGGGGATAGAAAACTTCTATTGATGGATGCATCTGGATGGTACTCTCCCTATTATATGGGTTTTATGGAATTCATATTGGAAACGTATGGACGAGAACCGTTCAAAGAAATAATGTTTGCCGGAATTTCGGGCGGGGGACATGCTACCGGATACTCCATCGCAACTGTTCATGGACCGACACATAAAACATTGCGGTACTGGCTCTCCCGAGGCCAACAACTTGCGTGTGGTATTAATTCGCACACATGTGGGGCGTTAACCTATGGATGCTATTTGGCTGGATACACATATCACAATACATGCGAGGACGACGGAATAACGCACCACATAAACGAGAAATATTTTTCAATCGCAACCAATATGTTTGGAGAAATGGTTACATGCGATACGCCCGAATCATCAGATGATTTCGGTCGAGTGGTTGCAACCACTAGTAATGTACCCATCATAGGGTCGCTATTTCCACTCAGTTATCGTGGAATATATTTATGGGATGGACTGTGTGCGTGGTTGTGTGGTGGGGATGCGTTACGGACCGACGTGTCATCCGTATACAGTGATAAATCCACCCTTGTATTTACAATGATGAGTGAGAAGAAATTTGTTTCCCGGGAAAACGTACACGTGATGAATGTCCGTAAATTATCAACCGACCCCATCCCATCGTCACTTATCCAAACAATGTTACCATCGTTCATGTCTTCTACCAAGGCACACCAATTTTGCGATACATGGTTTGATATTGGATATGAGTCTGCGAAAGCGAATCATTCCCAGTACAGGGACAAGATAGAGAAATTCCTGTCTACACAATGAATATACGATACACACAATACAATATAGAGATTTCACAATACATCATGTATGTCTTGTGAACCCCCAAACATGTCCACTCCCACCACCACCACCACCACCACCACTCCCTCACCCACCAACACGGAAATGTGTGTGGTGAACCGCAATGGAATGAGGGAAGTGATTCAGTTTGACCGAATCATGCGCCGTATCCGCGACCTGGGCGATGCGGCGAATTTACGAATCAACTACCATGACCTGGTCATCAATGTGATTGAACAAATGTACGATGGGATTCCCACTTCCCAAATTGATGAACTGGTCGCCCAGCAATGCGCGTCCATGGTGACAACTCACCCCGACTACGGTATGTTGGCGGGCCACATTGCGGTATCCAATCTCCACAAAAACACGGATGAATCATTCGCCGATGTGATGTGTGAGTTGTGGGATTTTACCGATGTGCGTGGCAAGCATTCGCCTCTTATATCCACCGATTTACATACCATCGCAACCACATCGCCCACCAAGGAACGCATCCAGGAAGCGATGATGTTCCATCGTGATTTTGATATTGATTATTTCGGGATGAAGACCCTGGAACGCGCGTACTTGTTGCGAACCAATGGAACGATCCGCGAACGTCCCCAACATATGTGGATGCGTGTTTCGTTGGGAATCCACGGACGGGATCTGGATAGGGCGTTGGAGACGTATGATCTGATGAGTCGCAAACAGTTCACCCACGCCACCCCCACATTGTTCAATGCGGGCACGCCACACCCCCAACTCAGTTCCTGCTACCTTTTGGGGATGGAGGGCGATTCGATTGATGGGATCTACTCCACCTTGGGCGATTGCAGTAAGATATCTAAATGGGCGGGGGGAATTGGACTCCACATCCACGATGTGAGGGGAACCGGGTCGCATATTCGCGGAACCAACGGAACCTCCAATGGAATTGTTCCCATGTTGCGGGTGTTTAATATGACCGCGCGCTATGTTGATCAATGTGTGACCCCGGAAACTTACATATACACCACCCAGGGACCAATGTGTATTGCGAATGTATGTGCGGGAGAAACCCGTGTACTCAACAGCGAGGGGAAGGCGGAAGTGATTGAAAATGTCCTGGAGCATCCGTACGATGGCGAAATGTTCCAAATCAAGACTATGCATTCCATGGAACCACTCCAAATCACAGGCGAACATCCCGTGTACGTGGTGGCGAACCAGCCGAAGGGATTGAACCATGATGTGATTCGTAACCGATTGGAGAAGAAGATATGTGTTCCTGAATGGAAAGATGTGAAGGATCTGACTGACCAGGATATGATGCTGTTCCGGGTCCCTACCCACGAACATGATATCACGGCCTTGACGGAAGAGGATTGCTACGTGTACGGAGTGATTCTGGGCGATGGATACATGAAGAACAATATCGAAACCGGCCACATCACCCTTCACGCGACAAAGAAGGTTCGTGTGATGCATCGTGTAACCCAGTACATGGCGGGGAAATGTGTGGAATATCACGTGAGTGAGACTGGAAACACCGCTCGAATTCGTTGGAACAAGACCATATGTTTGCCGTTCAGGTACGCAGATATTTACGATACAAATGGGGAGAAGCACGTCCATCCCAGATGGTTGAATCTTCCTCTTGCGAAAATATCGCAGATTGTGAAGGGGATGATGGATACCGACGGATGTGTTGGAAACGAAATTGTTTTCGATTCCACATCGAGAAATCTGATTGAAAGCATGCGGTACATGTTGTTGCGTATACGCGTCATGACCAGTGGATACATTCGCGATAGAATTGGCGAGACCCACGATACGGCGAAAGGCCCGATCACAGCGAAGAGATTGGCCTACTGTCTCCGTATCCCCAAAACCGAACGTATCTGTGAATTACTCGAAACGGAATGTACGGGTGTATGGACAAAGTCTTTTGAACATGGTGATCTGTTGGGAACCCGTGTTCAGTCGGTGGAGAAGACCATGTACAAGGGGACACTGTACGACCTCCAAATGAAGGAAACACATGATTACACTCTACATAATGGATTGGTTCACAATGGCGGCGGTAAGCGCAATGGCTCCTTCGCCATCTACCTGGAACCGTGGCATCCCGATATCATGGCGTTCTTGAGCCTGAAGAAGAATCACGGGGACGAAGAGCAGCGCGCGCGCGATCTGTTTTATGCGGTGTGGATGTGTGATCTGTTCATGCGTCGTGTAAAGGCGAATGAGCAATGGTCCCTCTTCTGTCCCGACCGCACCCCAGGATTGGCGGATATCCACGGAGCCGAGTTTGAATCATTGTACGAATCCTACGAATCACAGGGATTGGCGGTGAAAACCCTTCCCGCGAGGGATGTGTGGTACGCCATTCTGGATAGTCAAATGGAGACGGGAACCCCGTACCTCCTATATAAGGATGCGGCGAACAAGAAGAGCAACCAACAGAACCTGGGAACGATCCGTTCCAGCAATCTATGTACGGAAATCATGGAGTACAGCGACGATAAGGAGACGGCGGTGTGTAATTTGGCATCAATTGCGCTGTCCACATTTGTAGTGTGGAAACCCATCAATGGGGACCACACAAACCTCACCATGTACTCCCGTGCAAATTGCCGGTACTGTGTGATGCTCAGGCGGTTCCTCATGGAGAACAACATTCCACACACAGTAGTGTCTGTTGACGATGATACTATGCGCCACAAAATGTTTACAATGATTGAGCGGGACCATGGGGTGGTGGCGAATACGGTTCCCCAAATCACGGGGGTGCGGTGTGATGGAGATGTATGTGCGCCTTCCCACTGGAACGGGTATGAAGCGTTTGTCGCGGCGTACAATCCAACGTTCAATCACGAATCCCTCCATAGGGTCGCCAAGGTGATTGCCTTTAATTTGAATCGCGTGATTGATGTGAATTTCTATCCCACGGAAAAGACGCGCCGCAGTAATCTGAGCCACCGTCCCATTGGAATTGGTGTCCAGGGATTGGCCGATACGTTCGCAATGATGCGGATGCCCTTTGAGTCGGCGGAGGCGAAACAACTCAACAAGGATATCTTTGAAACGATTTACCACGCAGCGATGACCCAGTCCATGGAACTGGCCCGCGACCGCGCGTATGATATCACGCACACTATCGTCCCAGAGTACAACGAGAAAACATGGATGTGGACAGGGGATGATGTGCCGCACAACAGGGATTGGTCGGTGAATAATATGTGTGGTTCCAATGGAGAATTGATGGATGTGATGGAGAAGATCCATCCTACCAGGGCAGAGATTGCGCGGGCCGTTGCGTGCACCGTTGCGGAAGATACACCACCCACCACTGTCGGTGCCTACTCATCTTTCTCCGGATCTCCCCTGAGTCGCGGGGAATTCCAATTCGATTTGTGGGGCGTGAAACCCAGTGCGAGGTACGATTGGCACGAATTACAGGCGGATGTTATTAAGTGGGGAACCAGAAACTCCCTGCTGATGGCTCCGATGCCCACTGCCTCCACCAGCCAAATCCTGGGCAACAACGAATGTTTCGAACCCTTTACCAGCAATATCTACACGCGCCGCACCAATGCAGGGGAATTTGTGGTGATTAACCGCCACCTGATGCGCGAACTGGTGGAGTTGGGGTTGTGGAGTGTGGCGATGAAAGACCAGATCATCCGCGACCACGGTAGCGTTCAGCGAATAACGGCTATTCCTGCAGATATTCGCGAGCGGTACAAGATCGTTTGGGAAATGTCCATGCGAAACGTGATTGATATGGCGGCGGACCGCGGGGCGTACATTTGTCAATCCCAGAGCATGAATTTATGGGTGGAGGAGCCCAACTACAAGAATTTGACCGCCATGCATTTTTATTCGTGGTCCAAGGGTCTGAAGACGGGGCAGTACTATTTGCGTCGCAAACCAAAGCACCAACCGCAACAATTCACGATTGAGCCGGAGAAACGGGGGGGTGGTGGTGGTGGTGGGGCGGTGGAGCCGGATGAGTGTTTAATGTGCAGTGGGTGATGAGGTGGTGAGGTGGTGAGATGTATAACCCGAATGAATATATAGCGATATCGCGTTATATATTCACTAAAAATGAACGAACTGTCGTGGATATATGATGTACACGCGAAACCAAAAATACGACCCATCGCATTCCACCAAGATGACTCTGACGATATATTCAAATCGTACATGCTGGATCCAGGTATCCAAAATATAATGTTGGAAATAGAAGATAACGATTGGTGTAGATCGGAGGGGGTGGATGGGACCGGGGACACCCACGCCCATGCCCACGCCCACACCCACACCCACGCCCACACACCCACGTGCAAATCACACATTCAACCGACCGACCACTATCTGGATCTGGATCTCAGCGGTGAATTTGATTGTGAAGTGAAATGTCTGGATAACGGACAAATGTACGATATGAAAGCGGTCATGACAGAGTATTATGAAAAGGATGTGACGTTGAAAACAAAACAATTAGAAATGGCTCATATGGATAAATTATTCAATCTGAGGAATGGGTCACATGAGGAGTCACGGGAGGAGCCACAGGACAGTATTTCGATCAACTTGTCTGGTATATCGGTAGATGACGAAATTGATGCGATTTTAAATGACTCGTATACAAGGACAGAATCTCGCGTAAGCGCCAAACCAGATACAGACTGGTTGATGGTGTGATGGAATACGATTAACAATCGGTGATACGAAAAACCATTTACAAATTTCAATACACATTACACTAATGAGCGACGATTACTATGTGTTGCTGGATATTCCCCGCGATGCGGACGAGACGCAGATCAAAAAGGCCTATAGAAAACTGGCAATGAAACATCATCCTGATAGGGGTGGAGATGAAGTGGTTTTCAAGCAAATTGGCGAGGCGTATGCGGTGTTATCGGATCCCCAGAAGCGCGGAAGGTACGATCAATTCGGAAAACAAGGGGTTGACGAGAGTGGTGGTGGGATGGGTGGGATGGGTGGGATGGGTGGGAT
>Ga0308011_10000811_pt1 | contig 15532 bp, 31 predicted proteins | sample Neamet177_FD_203144 | JGI IMG/M metagenome (GOLD analysis project Ga0308011, IMG submission 203144) | Marine microbial communities from water near the shore, Antarctic Ocean - #177 | ecosystem: Environmental > Aquatic > Marine > Unclassified | place: Southern Ocean | collected 2014-07-25 | reverse complement strand
ATCTAACTTACTCCATTTCTTTTCTTTAAAGTTGTGAGTTTTAAACTCAGCTGGTAATGCTATTTTGAGATTTTGTATTTCGTATATCTCACCTATTTTACCAGTTTTACTTATAATGACCATATCATGGTCTTCGTCATATCCATACTTCCAGGACTTGACTTTGTTTTTCTTTTTTAGAGTAGCAGGCTTTATATAGTTATCTAATACCTTGTATAATGTTTGCTCGTACATATTATTCGAACTTTGCTCTACCTTCTGCAAAACCCTTAAACTCACTTTTCTTTTTAGTATCGTCTTTGGGTTTATCATCTAGCATGTCTTCCTCTTCCTGGATTCTGTTAAGAATCTCAAAGGCATCGAATATAGCCAGCTTTTTAGTTGCTGCTGCATTCTTTAGTTTATCTGCTGTTAAGTCATCATCAGAATCTACGATAGCTTCTTTAGCTACCTTTATCAATTCTTCAACTGCTTTTTGCCCAGCCTGGATTATACTCCTCTTCGTTTCCTTTACGTTCATGCTTCGATACAACGTTAATTAATTTCATACAATATAATAATTCTCCATCTACCACAAATTCAAATTCAGATGTTGGTCTAAAAGAAACTAAATCGCCTTCATAAACCCCAAGACTTTCTAGTTCTTTATTACCATACTTCAATAAGCCCATAAGAGGCTTCTCTTTGCTTGTAATAAAAATATCATGGTTAGCTAAGGGTTTTATAAAACAGTAGTCTAAATGAGCTGTATTAGCTCCGTACATGTATATCTGCTCTGGTGAGCAAGCGTACATATCCTCTTTTATAAAACTTCTACTGTTTTTTTCATTGCCTCTTATATCATAAAACCTTCTAAAGACATTGTGGTGAACAACAACCTTGTCACCTATCTTTACATTTGTTTTTATTGATAATGGCAAAGCTACTACCTCAGCAATCTTGCTTATACTTTTGAACTCCTCTATTTTTGTATTTACTACAAGATCTACATCTCCAACTTTTACCGTGTTATTGTATCTGCCATTTATAGGCTTTACAATAAAATCATGTACGCTTTTCATTAATACTGTAAATCGTACTCCACAGAGATAGCCATGTTAGAATTAAACTTCTTCCAAGGCAATACTTCGTTGTTCTTCTTTATGTAAATGTTATAAGAGTTATCTTTCTCATCTAGGAGAATATCAGATATTTCATGCCCCCCGTACACTTGCTGAGATACAGCATAATGCATAGCTTCATTTTTGTAATCAGCACCAATGCTAATTTTCCTTATAACACTTGCCATTATTCGCTAGGACTTTCCTCAATATCAGCATAACTACCGTCATCAAGATTTATATTAACTCGCCCGTACTTTTCTTCTAGTATTTTTTTAGTGTCGTTAACTTCTTTGTTTACGCCTACCAATACATTAAGTATTTCGTGCTTCTGCATTTCTAAAGTTCCTAAGTCTTGCTTAATTTCTGCAATTTTAGTTTGTTGCTCCCTAACTTCTTCTAACTCTTTTTCAGTTATATTCATTATATTAAATTAAATTTGATTATACTCTATTTATTATTACCTAAAGTTTTCCATTTTTCTGCTCCTCTTGAACCAAAGTAAGCAACGTATACTGTTGTAGTTAAAGTTTGTAGTAAATTAACCCAACCAGTATCTACAGAGAAACTAGCGGCTTCAATACTATCAACCCATATTAAAGCTACGGTCATTAAGGTTAAAAATATTAATGACATTGGCCTAGTATTTTTAGATAGCCACGAATCAGATTTCATATCAGCAGCCCAACGCTTACTAACCTCTTTCATTTCTACCGTGTCTTGGTCTATAAGTCTCAACGCTTCTTCCTTATCTTCAACGGATATAGATTCATCTTTAGATATTAAATTCTTTACAATACCAAGAGCACCGTTGGTAGGTAATATATCACCAACCATATCTAAAATCCCAGGAGCTTTGTTTTTTAAAAACGCAGCTATCTTAGTGTCCTTAAATTTCTTTTTCATAATAACTACTTAGGTTTAAACATTGTATTTGCTATCTTTATATTTAGTTTTTGATTTGCTGTAAGCTTCCTTTTCCCAAGGAGAGTTCTTTGGACTAGCCATAGCTATCTTACTATCGCTCTTAGAGTAAGTCTTACCCTTCCAGTATATATTGTTTTCATCGTAATCTAAATCACCTCTAGACATTTGATTAATATGCACCATCTCATGGTCAATAACTTCCTTATGAAACTTAGGGTCTAACTTACTGTTGACCACTATAGTTCCATTATTATTGCTTTGCCCAAGGATACCTTCACCTAAATCAGATTCATAGGTAGGTACTGGTTCTTTTACATAAGGAGGTGATTGTAGTTTAAACGCCATAGTTATTTCATATGTTTACCAATTTGACTTCCGCACATTTTAATTCCGCTTGATGTAGATGATTTACCAGAACCCATTGAGGTTCCTGAACTTTGCATATAAATTTTAGCTCTATTATTGCTGTTTTCATTTTCATAATCAATCTTAGCATCATTAGATAATTGTGTTTTTGATGCGTCTATTCTTTTTTGGTGTTCAGGAGAAGGTATTCCTCCTGTTGTCTTTACGCTCGATGCTGCTTCATTTTGAGCATTAGATAATCCTTGGTTGTAATCTCTAGTATTCCTATTATCCGTAATCCTATTAACTGCATCAATGTCTTGAGCAGATGCAAATGTTTTAAATAATTTTGAATCTAAAAACTCGTCATTTTCATATATTGCCATAATTATTTAGTTGAAGCACGGTCATCAATAGGCATATACTTTAAATCAGCACTCATATTCATGCCGCTACCTTTCATATGCTTCGATATACTACAACCTGCTTTCATATTAATACCACTACCCATAGATGTTCCTGACATATAAAGGTTAGACTTCATAGAAGGGCCTTCTCCAGCAGCTTCCTTTACTGCCATCTTCTTTTCATATCGACCTTCTTTAGTGTCTCCGTCTACAATAGCGTTACGAGCGTAATCCTGTGAGATTCTTTTTCTTGACTTATTCATATCTATTATTTATTTATTTACTATTAACAATTCCATCTTCTTCTTGCCGCTAATCCTCTCTCGCCTTTCCAGCTCTTTGACCTAGCACAAAAAGATTTTCTTCTACCAGCATCCTTACTACCCGCCTTAATTTTAGATGGGTCTTTAGTTACTGCCGTCTTCAACTTACTTCCAGGATTATCCTTTCTGTATTTTTTAACACCCTTAGCAGTCATTCCACCACCTGCGTCAGTACCTGTGCCTGTAGGGTTTGCTTTATTGTAGTAACCTAAAGACTTCTTCTTTGAAGGGGCTGGAGGCTTACTCTTAGCTAAGAAAGGGCTATTAGGTTGCAAGTAAGTCATACTTCTAAACTTTTATATTTAGTCTTACCATTTTCTTTATAAGCCCTTATCTTTATACCTCTATTTTCTTCTTCAGAAACATAAGATACATGAAGCCAGCTTGGATTTTCATCTGAACCAAACTCCCATATCATTTGATCAAAAGATAAATTATTCTTAATAAACTCGTACATTTCTGCATTAGTCTTATGTCCGTAAGAATCGTCTAAATCAAAAGCTTCACCCTTACAATGCTGAGAAGTAAAACTTCCCTTAAGTGCTCTGTTAAGTTCTTCGCACCTAAAAAAACTATTAATTCTTATAGGGCCGCCTACGAACTCTCTAAGAGGTTCAAATACTTGTTCCGACAGTAACGACATGTTAAGTATTTGAGTGGCATTAGGGCTGTTGTCTATGTTCATACGGGTTGCCGTAGAACTTCTCACACCTTCCTCATATGATACATGCTTACTTATTCTCATGCTTTTTCTTTTTATAAAAATAAGTCCACTTATATGAAGTGTACGCTATTGTTAAGATTAACAAAAATATTTTTAATATTACTTCTATATCGGTTAATGTCATAAACATTACGATAGTGCTAAGTAGACATACCTTCAAATCTGTTACGTCCATTAGTTCATGCCTAATCCACCCGTACCCTTAGCTATCTTTGTAATAGGGCCAGGTATATAAGCCGCTGCATTATGAGCTAATAGCTTGATACCATTTGCGCCACTGCTAGACCCCTTGCCTTTCGGCATAGAGTCTAGATCTAAAGGGCCATCCCAGATAGCATCACTTCCTTGCTCTGGAGCATATAATCGTTTTCCTTTTTTCATAATTTTTGTTATTTATTTATAGCCTTGAGATTTTCTAAAAAGTATTAGTTCAGCTTTTCTTTCAGCATTTAGACGGCCATTAGTTGCATTTCGAATCATATCATTTGTAATTCCTAAACCCTTTGGCTTTGGCTTTGGCTTTGGCTTTGGCTTTGGCTTTGTATTAGCTTTAACTCCAGTGCTTTTGTTGATACCCTCCTGAATGAATGCACCAAGAATAGATTTATTAACATCAGATTTAAGAAAACTAGTTTTGCCATCAGACTTCATAACTCCTTTAGAATCACTTGGCTTACCTACGGTAGGCTTGTTGACATCAGAGTTCATAATTCCAAAAGACTTACTTGGCTTACCTACAGTAGGATTATTAGCTACTTTTTCCTTAACTACTTTTTTCTTAGGGGTTGACTTATTCATTCCTGAATCCTCATAAAATCTGAAGTTGTCTGCCTTTTTTATAGGCATTGAAGATGTAGTTTCTGAAAATCCTCTTGCTTTATTAGCAGCACTGGTAGCAGCAGCAGCAGCTTTAGCTTTAGCAACGGCATCAGCAGCTTTAGATTTCTTACCTTTTACAGCACCAGCTATCTTATTTGCAATTATACCAATAGCAGTTCCTGTTTGAGTACCTTTGCTCCCAGCAAGACCACTTAAAACGCCAGAGTCAACACCTTTTTTAGCTGACTTTCGCTTTTCTCTTTTTGTAGGCTCTGCTTTTGTCTCTGGAGCCTTCTTTATTAAACTCACAGGAACACTTTCAGGGGTAGGCTTAGGTATCATTTTTTCTATATTATTACGCTCAGGTGTATTCGGTTTCGCATATCCTAATCCTATTGATTTAAAATCCTCAGCCTGTTTATTACCTTTTTCTGCGCTAGTAGCATTAAGGCTTGCCTTTAATGACTTTGCGTATATCATTGATTTTGTCTTGTAACCCATTTTTATTTATTTATTTATAATGATTTATCGTTGTTTACGTTTTTAATTGATTTTATAAGTACCTTGTCTGTGTACTTCTTACCCTTCATAATTGAGTTACGTTTAGTGCTGGTAGGTATATCCTCATCCCCTAACATAATTCTATATATTCTACTTATAAGCTGCTTTCCTTTAAACGAGACCTTGTATATATTAGATTTAACTGTAGTCCTATTCCTAGCTGAAAACAATGTTATCCAGCCATTATCCTTTAGCTTAGACCACCTTCTAGTATCCCAGCTATAGGAATAAGAACCATCTATAAAATCAAGTCTGTTAAAAAGACCAACACAATCTAGATATATTAATAACTCTAAATCTGCACTGTTCAACCCATTGTTCTTGCAAGCCCATTGTCGTATTATCCGATAATGCTTTAATAGGTGTAAGTCTCGTACATCGCTGGCCTCTAACTTTCTCATAAAACTACAACAACATCAAATTCTTTGATGACCTTATACATAGTCTTGTCAACTTCCATGTCAAATCCAGCGTGTCTATCGTAGTATATGGTATCACCATCAGTGACACCTTCAACTAGAGTGCCTATGGTTTTAACCTTAGCCTCCCTGTATCTTATATCGTCCCTATGATTTTCAGCTAATAACAATCCTCCCTTGGTAGATACCTCACCTTCTTTAACTGGCTCTATTAGTATATATTTTCCTACTGCTCTCATGCTCTTAAGTTATTAATTACACAATCAGTAGCTAGTATTGTATTCGCTACAGAGGCAGCATTCTTCAAAGCACTTTTAGTTACCAGCAAAGGATCTACTATTCCTGCGCTAATCATATTTACCATTTTTCCTGTAACCACATTGTATCCCTTACCTTCAACTTTAGGTGCTTCAAAGTCTTGCATACCTGCATTTTCCATTATAATATTGAATGGTGCTCTAAGAGCTTTTAGCAATATTTCTTCACCTAAGCCCTTAGCTTTAATCTTATCGCTAGCATTTAATAGGGCTATTCCACCACCTGGAAGTATACCTTCTTTGATAGCCGCCTTAGTTGCACATATTGCATCCTCAACCCTATCACTTTTTTCTTTTAGCTCAACCTCTGAGTTAGCACCAACTTTAATAACACCAACTTTGCCCGCAAGCCTCGAAAGCCTTTTTTCAAGTTGAATCTTTTTAAAGGGAGCATTCGTTTCTTTAAGCTGTAAATTAATCTTTTTAATAAGATCGTCAACGTCATCATTAACGCCTTCAGTTTGTAAGATAGTTTCTTCATTGTCTGTAGTTACCTTTAAACATGTTCCTAAATAATCTGATTCAATCAGATCCATATCGTCCCCTAATTCTTCATTTATAACCTTAGCCCCAGTTAATGCAGCGAAGTCTTCTAGTATCTGCTTTCTGTTTATACCGTAATCTGGTGCGTCAACTATATTAGCCTTAATATTACCCTTCATGGCATTCATTGCCAATGCTGTAATTACTTGTTCGTCTGCATCACCAATTATAAGTAGTTCTTTTTTTTCCTTGATAATATACTCAAGTATGCTTTGTATCTTTCTTACGTTAGGTATCTTATCTTCTACTATAAGTACCAGTGGATTATTTAACTCGCAAGTACCCTTTTCTTTGTTGTTCACAAAGTGCATACTTTTAAGACCCTTGTTTAAGGTAGCTCCGTCAACTATTTCAGCGGTTGTCTTCTCATCGTTAGATATCTCCATACTAACCACCCCGTTATCACCAACCTTTTCAAATGTACTGGCTATAACCTCGCCTAAGTACTTGTCATTGTTGGATGATATTGTGGCTACATGGTTAAGCATAGAACCCTCTACGGATTTTGCTTTGTTCTCCAAGTAACAGATTACCTTCTCAACAGCGGAATTTATACCATCCCTGATTTCTCTAGAATTATAATCCTTTGTATTGAAAGCCTCCTTTAGTATAGAGTGTGCCAGCACCGTAGCCGTTGTTGTTCCATCGCCAGCTTCTTTTACGGTTTGCCTAGCTGCTTCCTTTAGAAGCGTTGCACCCATGTTTTCTACAGGATCTAGTAGCGTAATTAAATCTGCTACAGTTACACCATCCTTTGTTATTAATGGTTTGCCAGATGCATCCTCAAGCATAACACATTTACCGCTAGCCCCTAATGTAGAGCTAACGGCACGTGTTAATTTTGATACACCTTCAAACACTTTATTTTTACCTTCGTCTCCGAAGTTTAAATTCTTAACGATTCCGTCAGACATATTTTATTAGATTAGATTAGATTATATTGTTACTCTTTTGACCTAGAGATGAGGTTTTATACTGAAAGAGCTGCTGTTTTATACCAAATAGAAGCTGTGTCTGCTGCTACAAGAGGAATAGTAAATGAAGTTGATGATGCTCCTACAGTTTGAGCAGCAATAACTAATGTATCCCCTGTTTTATAACCCTTACCTTCAACATTGATAGTTATAGATGTAACTGTTGTTGCGTTAGCCATTACAATAGTAGCTTTAGCTCCAGTTCCAGCTCCACCTGTTAAAGCTACACCTGTATAAGTTCCAGCAGTTGCACTAGATACAGAACTTGGAGTGCCAGCTAATACAGTACCAACTTCTAAAGTTCCAAATGAGTTTTCACAAACGTATATTTTATGGTCTGCCAAAACATATAACATGTCACCTTTTAATCCAGTTGTTGTAGCTGGGGCAGACGCTTGAATTTTTGCAAATCCTGCGATGTCATTGATTTTTACTCCTTGGTTATTTGTTCTTGCATTCTTTGGTTGTAAGTCTGTTCCGCTATCAAAACCACTAAATACCGTGTTTAAATTAATTACTTCTTGTCCCATTTTTAAATTGTTTTTGTTGTTTAAGTTTTATGTGTATAGGTGTATTGTTACCTATTTTATTATTTATTTACTTTATTATATAGATTTTCCATCTGTCTTTCTAATTTCTCAAAGAGACTCTTTCTGTTTTCCATATCTAGCTTGAGTAGTTGTATTGCGGTGTCTCTTGCGGAGTCTAACTCCTTGTTCTCAGATAACTCTTTTTTTATATACCTAACTTCTCTTTCTGCTTTGTTTACAAGATATTTTGCCAGAACAGCACCTAGCACTCCACCACCTCCTAATCCAGCACCGCTATTCATTAATGCATCTATAATCTCACCACTCATATTTGGTTATTGTTTTTGGTTGTTATTTAATCGTTTAAATTTCACTTTTTACATTTGCACGTGACCACACAAGAAAATCCTCCTTGTTTAATATGGTTATACCAATGCTTGATTCAGTTGTACCCTCGTAGCCATAAACAATAGAGTCATCGTTAAGAATTAATTCATTGTCTTCTAACCAAACGTTGTCTTCTGGTAGTTTGGTTTTATCTGTTGTGTGTCCGTAGTATATCATGGTGTAATTTCTTCTATTTTAATTTCCACTTCCTTAACCTCGTAAGAGATTTTATTTTTAATCAAATCTTGTTCCGAGCCTAGCTTTAACCAATACTCACCGCTAACTGTATTATTCATCGGCTGCCAAACTCCACCATTAGAATTTTCTATTGGGAAGCTGTCTGTGTTTGTTATTTTTAATACTCTCATCGTCCTAGTGCTGTATCATAATTAGTAAGCGCATCTTTTAAATCTAATGCCTCATTTGCTGTTAATCCATCGTGTATAGAGAAGGTTTTATTCCCTACTGCTAGTGGTATAATTGGATTTCCAGAATTGTCAGAGGCTGCACAAATAAACATAGACTCATTTGCCTGAGCTGATGAATTTGTTGAAGATGTTGCAACACTAATCCCATCCTTATAAATTGTAAAACCAGATGAGTTCAATCTGCTAATAGTGCATATTGCAGGTGCAGCAGAATGCAATAATCCAATTCCTGCAGAATACGAAACAGAATTTCGTCTAAAAGCTAAAGAAGGATAGTCTGCCCCTGCAAATACTTGGCTATTCCCTCCAGGCGAGTCAAAATTATCCCTAGTCATTCCGTTATTCCCTGCCGTCATGTGTGCCGATTCAACAAAGTGAGTATCACCGTATGAGGATGAGCCATCTCCTTTAACGCCCTCATAACTAACCGCTGGACTATTTACCCATGTCATCCTAAATGCTGCATCAGTATCTAGTGGGTTAACTAAATTCCATTTACAAGCTGTTAAAGTAAAAGTACTTGCATCAATTGGACACATTGGATAAAATGCGTACAATTTAGACCAAACATCAGTACTGTTTGTTGTACTTCCATTTCCTTTTAAATCTAATACTAGGTTTGTAATTGCTGATTTTTGAGTTGTTCCTGTTATTGCTGCTGCTGTATTAAATGCCTCAGCATCAACATCATAAGGCGTATGCGATACCCACGCTCCTGGTAAAGTAAAGTTATTTAAGATTCCGTTGTAAGTAGAACCACCGCTACCACTATTTAACGCTGTAGTTGTGCTACCTGTTTCGTTTAACTTGTACCAAATTAATGGCTCAACATCAGCATTTGCAAAATTTCCAGCACCACTATTATATTGATTTATTGCCTGTGTATCAGTTAATGCTGAAGTCCATATAGCTGTTTCATCTATTACCCCATTAAAATGCGTATTAGCAGAAGAGGCAGAACGACCTAAATTCGAAAATTGCATATTACCAAGTGCTTGTGCGCCCGAAGTGCTTTCTACCCCATCAACAAATAACTTAGCTGAACCTCCTGTGCCAACTAATATAAAATGATGCCAATCATTTAAAGATAAAGCTGGGAAGTAAAAATTACCAATTTTCGCTCCTGTAACATCTCGGAAAGCTATTAAAGTAGAAAATCGCATCCATACATTAGAAAACGAATTATCGTTAGACATAAAAAATTTATTAAAAACAGTAGGCTTGAACCACGCTGAAACAGTGTAATCGGGCAAAGAAGCCGTTTGCGTAAAATTAACGTAATCATTTACGCCATCAAATTTTAACGCATTCTCAAAGGCAAAGGGTACTACAAGGGCAGAACCGCCTCCCCTTATCTTGTTATACGGGCTTACTCCCGATGCTGATAGAAACGGCATTATCTGTAGACTATTACGGAACCAGAAGTAAGTGTTATATTTTGAAATAACTCTCCTTGAGGTGCTGTTATTAAAGCTCCTTGTTTAAGCGTGTATGTTCCTAATGATTGAGCAACAAGGTAATTTACTCCTGTAGCTGCCGTTGAACCATCGCCTCCAGCTATTAAAGCTATTACAGTATCCTCTTGAACTATAAATGCATATGCATTAAGTGATGTGTGAGCAGTAGACGCAACCAAGTACTTACTACCAAATATTCCTACTAATCTATCTTGACCTATTCCTTTACTTGTGCTTGACATGTTGTATTGTTTTTTTTTATGAGTAATTTTGAATTATAGAACCATATACAGCTCCTGCAAGAAATTCGAATGTTATGACATCTACCTTTCCTATTGAATTAGTTATAGTAGGAGAACTTCCTCCAGCCCATTTTATAGGTGCGCCACCAGAATCTATCCAACTAGGTATAGAAGTAGCGGCTGTTGTATTAGTAAGGAATAGTTTTGAAGTTGTACCTGAAGGCATAACTGTTACAGTAACAGAAGATATCGGAGCACTAGCGTTTAAAGAAGCAAAAGAACCATTACCAGGATTAAATATAGTACCTGCTTGAGTAGGTGATACAACCTGAAGAAGGTTTGTTATTAAGGTCACTCCAGCTATAGATCCAGTCATTGTACCCCCAGTTTTTGGAAGTGCTGCACTAGCCGTTGTAGTTGTTGTTGTGAGAACAGCGTTTCTAGCAGCAACATCTACACCATCAAAAGTAGAGTTTGTAGTGATAGCACCCGTCATTGCTCCACCTGACTTAGGTAAAGCTGCATTAGCTGTTGTGGTTGTCGTGGTAAGAACAGCGTTTCTAACAGAAACATTTACGCCATCAAACGTGCTATTAGTAGTTATAGGCCCAGTCATTGCACCACCAGACTTAGGTAATGCATTTGTAGCAAGAGCTCCTTGTGTAGCAGTAGCATAATCAGTAGTATCAAAAGCCTTAACCTGTGCAAGATTAGTAATCTCACTGTCCATCAAAGCACCAGCGGCTGTTACATTTGCAACGTCCGTTACATCAGCATTACTTTCTATTGTATCTAGCTTAGTACCATCAGCAGACACATCTCTTCCGTCTACAGTTTGCGATCCCGACATTGTAATATTGCCAGTCATTTGACCGCCAGCAAGTGGAAGGAAGTTAGTAACCGTTGATGACCATACGGCAGCACTTCCAGTTGATGTTAATACTGTGCCAACGCTTCCTACGGATGTTAATCCTGTACCACCCTTACCGACAGGTACTGTACCTAAAATAAGGACTACATCTGAATTAGTTCCACTATTTGATAGGGGGGTTGTTGCTGTAAGTGATGAAACTCCAACATCATTGCCCTGTCCCAGTCCTAGTATGGCTCCTGCCGTAACTCTTTTTGTTGTGTCGTCAACACTGTCGATAATTAAAAATTCATCTTCCCTTTTAGGACTAGCCTTTAATGGATATGTATAATTTATTGCCATGTTATTTGGTTTTTAGTTTCTTTTGTACTGTCTTTGACAGCTCTTTTGCGTGAAATAGGTACTTACTACTAGCCGTATGTGTTTTACCACTCATTAGCTTACCCTTAGCGTCTTTATGTGTGTTACTACCCTTGTAAAGCGTACCGTCTTTCTTGTAATGTGCAACTCCTTTCATGTCTTTTGTTATTTCTTACCTTCTCTCTTAGTTCCGTTACCGTCATTCCCTCTGTTGGCGTTTACGGACTTAAACTTTCCATCCTTATGGTCGTAATCTTTACCTAATAGCCATAGCTTACCAAACTTATTCTCCGCATCCCTACGCTTTCTGTAGTTCTCAGACTTCTTGTTCCTTCTGTCTGGTGTCAGAGCTATCTTTAAATCCCTAGCAGCTTTATCCTTTGCAGCTTTAGGGCTTAACTTCTGCTTACTTGCCATATTTTTTCCTTGTCTTGTATGAATTGCCGTTTTTATCAAAACCAGAAGTCTTTATTACAGTTTTCTTTGGCGTTTCTTTAACGCTCCTGCTTGAACGCTTATCAAAAATTTCATCATCATCGTAATGACCTGTTGATGTAACGGTTTTTTTCACACCACGTTTATGATTTATTTTCTTATAACTTTGCTTCGTATTACCCGTAGACCTATCGTCTACTTTTGATTGTGAAACTGTTTTGTTTTTACTTATAGAGATACTTCCAGACTTCATAGTGGCGTTATCGTCAAATATATCACCCTCCGCTAATCCTACGACATGCTTCCTTTTGTTTGATAAAACAAATTTGCTAGAAGTAGGTGTCTCCTCATAGGTTCTTATTCTATTCTTGCTCTTGTTCTTGTTCTTCTGAAAAAAATCTTTAATACCCATATCTATATTTTATCTTAATAAAATCTATACTTAAAAACGCACACGATTCTATACTATAACATACTTACATACTATATAGATATTTTACATTCCTAAGGTATTTATATGGTGTTTAATTTTGTGCCAATAGCCTGTTACTCTTTATAACTTACACCCTATTGTCACATTTTGAGATTTCAGTCTTTATCTGCCAATTAATTTACATATTAAGCCAGTCTTAAGGACATATATTTTATATATGTTTTATTGGGGTGCGTTAATTAGGTAGGACATCAGATATAGGGTGATATGGGGTTATAGCCCGATTACAGAAAAAAATTTCCAAAAGGAAAACCATTCCAAAATGACCCACCCCCCGTTGATTTTCCACAGAATCCCGTATATATAGCGGGTTTTCAGTCGGTTACAGCAGTAGCCTCAAGTTTTCCTACAACTACTACTAGCAATGTTAGTGTTTTGTTTCAAGCAGCAACATCACTAGCATTCACCCTTAGTTCATTACAAGATTCGCAAGAATTTACCTTTAGTTTGTGACAAGATTTGATATGATAAGCTATCGCATAACCTCCACACCTCTTTTCAACTTCATTTAATCCAACAAAGAAACATTCACTTTTAACTGTGCGTTCCTCCGGTCACTTTACTTCAGTGTATATAAGGTGTATATAAGCTATTTACAGTGCTATTAAGAGGTGTTCACCATGTCTACTATATATATATGTACATATGTTAATTGGGTGCGTTAATTAGCTTGTATTTATCTTAACCTATTTACTGGGCTATAGAGCATAAATGTTACCTGGTAAGCATTCGATTATAACACTTCAACCTATTTACTGGGCTGCAGAGCATAATATGTTAATGGATGTTAAAAGATTGTTAGCAAGTGCTGACAGTTATAAACAAAGTATATATTTGTTGCGGTTGCCGCTGTGCCAATTTTTACACCAAACAGCGAATTGTTCTTTTAAACACCTGATGCTTAGGCAGTTAGGTCTAGTCCGAGTGAAATTTTCACCTTTCGTTATAGTAATAGCAGTACCGTTTTTGGTTTGGGCTGTGGTGGATTTCAGTAGTCGTAATGCGGCAAGGACGTTAAGAATGAGGCAAATTGCTCATTGACGTATTAAGATAAGGTAGGCACCTAGGTAGGTTATCAACAGCAGTTTAATGTTGTTGTATGTGGTTCGAGTCCACATGTCTAACTAAGTAATTTAACAACAAATAAATAAATAATAAGCGTTATGAGTACAGTAAAAAAAGTTGCAGTAAAAAAAGTTGCAGTAAAAGAAGTAAAAGTAAAAGAAGTAAAAGTAAGCGAATATAAAGCATTTGTTTTATCGCAAAATAGCTTATTGAAAGAAGAAAGTAGAACAGTTGGAGGGGCAATTAAAATAGTTTTAATCTTGGAAAAGCTTGAACCATCAATTAGAAAAGTATTAAAAGCCATACAGAAAGACGATATGCTTTTTAAGAAATTTAAAGCAAGCATTACAAAAACCAAAGGCGGCAAAACAAGTCCATTTAGAGTATTGCAGTTGGTCTATAAGATGCGAAAAGAGGAGGAACAATTTAATAAGAAGTTTAAGTTGTAAGGATAACACCTTGCATTGCATGTTAGTAAGGTACGCACGTATTTTCGTGTTAGCGGTTCGATTCCGCTCGCATGCGCTAAAATAACAAAGATGAAAGCGAAAAATAAAGCAAATCAAGGTAATCTAAACAAGGCAATCTCTTGGCTAACAAAGCATAATGCATTTAATGACCAAAGGAATGTCATATATGATAATCTAGAATGCGATGAATGCGATTCAAAAGAGTGGAGACGCATAAACAAGAAGTGCGAAGATAGCTTCGATAAATACGAGTGTTACTGCGATGAACTACCCGCATATGAAGTAGCGAGAATTGAAAGGACAGATTTATATTAAATTGATTTATTACATAACTAAAAAAAAATAAAATGAGAATTATAGAAGCAAAACTGTACACTATTGATGAACATCCTAACAAGGAATTGTGTTTTAATTATATTAGAGATAATTGGCATGATTTGAACGAATATTCTGTTAGTGAAGTAGCAGATAGCATAAAGGCATTATCTAAAGTAATTGGAGGGAGTTGCGATTATTCAATAGGACAATCTCCACATAGGGGAGAATTTATTTCCTTCACTGATTATGACAAAGATGAGTTAATGAAATTAAATGCTGAGGAATTACCCTTGACAGGGGTAATATGGGATATGGATTTAATTGTTGGGTTAAGAAACGGAGATCCTGAAGCAGTTTTAGAATCATTGCATAATGACACAGAATACCAATATTCAGATGAAGGTTTGCTTGAATTATGTGAAGCAAATCAATATGAATTTGACGAAGATGGCAATTGTATATAACCATCAATTAATAAAACAAAGAGCGCCAATGGTTTAAGCGAGTTCGATTCTCGCAGCGCTACTAATCTAAAAATAAATAGTTATGAAAAGTACAATAGTAATGAACCTTTTGACAGAAGAAAAACAAACGTTCTATAATGGGTATGATTTAAAAACAAATTTAATATCTGCTATAATATTTGCGACGGAAGACAGCAGAAAGATACTTGACGATGAGTACAGAACGGCTATTACTTCTACCGCTAAACCTGAATACATAACAAGTAAAAACGGGAGTATTAAAGTGTATTCTGAGGTATTTGATATGATTGCTTATGAAAATGTTATAGGCTATTTGCACACATATTAAAAGGAGAAAAAATGTTAATATTAATAATTTTAAAGTAAATTAAAAGAGTTATGATTACAAAAATAGAAATACAAGCTAAGGAATGGTTCGACAAGGCGAATGGTAACAGCTACTTTTCAGGAACAATTCAAGTAGATGATAAAGAGTACTTAATGTCGTTTCAATATGGATATGGTGAGCAGTACAAAGAACAAGCAAAGAAGT
>Ga0308011_10000810_pt1 | contig 15535 bp, 18 predicted proteins | sample Neamet177_FD_203144 | JGI IMG/M metagenome (GOLD analysis project Ga0308011, IMG submission 203144) | Marine microbial communities from water near the shore, Antarctic Ocean - #177 | ecosystem: Environmental > Aquatic > Marine > Unclassified | place: Southern Ocean | collected 2014-07-25 | reverse complement strand
AAGAGAGTGTTACGCTAAAAAAAAATAGGAGATTAAGCTTTCCTTACCTTAAGTTTGAGACTTATTTTGATAATAGTCTTACTTAAAAAGTAAACTAAACACATCTCTTTAAATTAATTTAAAGCTTGTCTTAAAAGAAAAAAATTAAGGGGTGGTATATGTTCATTCAGCTAGAAGTCTTTTCCAAAAAAATAAGTAGAAAAAATTTTACATAGAATCAGAAAGGTATCAACGTTAGAATTTTAAAAATACTTTTTGTCTCCTTAGTCTACATATACTTTTTTAGTTTACGTATATTATATATATTTACGCATTATTTAAGTTCTTTTTTATGGTACTAGTATTTCTTTTCATAAAGAAAAGTAACAATAAAGAAAATAACAATGGTTTTAAACCGAAGTAATCCTACAACATCTTCACAAAGACATGTGTTACTGGTGGATCGAACAGGTTTATCTAAAATGAAACCCATCAGATCAAAAACTCGTGGATTGTCTAAAAAAGGTGGTAGAAATCACAAAGGTCGTATTACTTCTTTTCACCGAGGAGGAGGTCATAAACGACGATACCGAATGATTGACTTTAAACGTGAGTTTTGTCAGGGTGAAGTTATAGGTATTGAACACGATCCAAACCGTTCTGCATGGATTGCAAGAATCCGTAAAGAAAATTCTCAGGAAGAATTTTATATAATCGCTCCAAATGATGTTTCTGTTGGTAGTACTGTGGTAAGCGATACTTTTACAGATGTAAAACCTGGGAATAGTATGGTTCTGGCTAGAATGCCAATCGGAACAAGTATTCATAATATCGAATTGAAACCTGGTAAAGGGGGTCAACTTATTCGTAGTGCAGGTTGTTCTGGTTCTCTTATTCAGAAAACAGATCGTTATGCACGTATTCGTTTACCTTCAGGAAGTCAACGCTTAGTTCCTTTAGAATGTTCTGCAACTATAGGTTCTATTTCAAATCAAGATTATAATCTTCAAACCATTGGTAAGGCAGGTAGATCACGTTGGTTATCTCGACGTCCAACGGTTCGTGGTGTTGCTATGAATCCTGTAGATCACCCTCATGGAGGTGGTGAAGGTAAAACTTCAGGTGGTCGTCCTTCTGTAACTCCTTGGGGAAGACCTACTAAAGGTCAACCGACACGTTCAAAAAAGAAACGTAATAAACTAATTCTTAAATAAAAGTTTATGTAACATAATAGTTATCATTATTAAATTCTGATGGTAGTTAAAAAAAAGTAGGAAGATAAAAAATGGCACGTTCTGTTTGGAAAGGTCCTTTTGTAGATGGTTCTTTACTTAAAACTCTTGATAAAGTAACTAAAGCCGCAGAAAAAAATGTTTTCATTAAATTCGAAACATGGTCTAGACGTTCTGTAGTTTTACCGCAATTTATTGATAAAACAATAAATGTCTACAATGGAAGAAAAATGATTCCTTTAACTGTTTCTGAAGAAATGGTTGGTTATAAACTAGGTGAGTTTATCCCAACACGAGGTCGTGCGACTCATAAAGTTAAAGCGAAAGATAAAAATAAAAGATAAGGATATAGTATGGGTCAAAAGGTAAATTCAATTGGTTTCCGTCTTCGACATAGACGTAAATGGGATAATAGATGGTTTTCAGAGAAAGAGTACTCACATCTTTTTTATCAAGATTATATAAGTACTAACTATTTAACACAGATTTTTGAAAAACGAGATTTTTTTGTAAGTAGATGTATAATAAAAAGATCGTTAGATAAAACTTTTATTTTTTTTCATGTTTATACCCCTACAAATTATAACCAGGCGGAAGATAAAGCATTAAAAGAAATGAAAAATACTTTAGAGAAAATAAATAAAAGTGAAGTTATCATTTATGTAATCAACACACACTCACTTGCAAAAGGATTTCATAAACCTATTTTCACTGTAGCTGGACAATTAGCTTCTTTCAAAACACGTACTTATTTCTTAGATACTTTACAATTATTAAATACTGTAACTGTAGTAAAAAGTGCACCTTTGTTAGCTCGTTATCTTGCAAAACAACTTGAAGTTATATACCGCCATAGTCAATATATAGATTTTGTGAAAAAAGCTTTGCCTAAATTCTTAGAACTACGATCAGAACTTTCAGGTATCCGAGTTCAATGGAAGGGACGATTAAGTGGTTCTGATCGAAGTAAAAAAGAGTGTTTTCAGCAAGGTCAAATACCTTTACATACTATGGATGCAAAAATAGATTATGGTTATAGTCAGGCTTTCACTATCTATGGTACTTGTGGTGTTAAGGTATGGATTTGCATTAAATAAATACAAGGGTTAATAAAGATGTTACGTCCTAAACAAACAAAATTTAGAAAAGTAAAAAAAGGTCGCATCCGAGGTATTGAAACTCGTAGTACCGATACACGCTTTGGTTCGTACGGTTTACGTGCTTTAGAATCAGGACGTATTAGTGCTAGACAAATCGAAGCAGCACGACGTGTTATTACTCGTCGTATGAAACGACGTGGAAAAGTATGGATTAAAATATTTCCATCGACACCTGTAACTTCTAAACCCGTTGAAGTTCGTATGGGGAAAGGAAAAGGTGCTGTAGACTATTGGGTATGTCCTGTTCGTAAAGGTACTCTACTTTATGAAATTGGAGGTGTCTCAAAAGAAACAGCTTTACAAGCTTTACATGGTGGTTCTACTAAATTGCCAGTAGCTACCAAAATTATTTTTTAAGGGCCTATGGTTTAATTGGTTAAAACGTGCCACTCATAATGGTGATATTGTAGGTTCAAGTCCTACTAGGCCCAATAAAAAAAACAATTAACGTATTTCAAAAGAAAAAAGGAATAAATGGAAAACAATAACCATTTCTTAAAAATGTTAAAAGATTCCACTATAGAGCTTCAGGGCTTTAAAGGAAGACTTCTAGAAACTACTTGTTATGCTCTTGACCGTAAAAAAGGTATGATATCTTTAGATTTAGGACATAAGATGAGTACTCATTTCTCAACCCGTTTATTAAAAGAAAGTGCTCTTAAAGATTTGAACACATGGAACGTAGGGGATAAAAAAGTTTTCTTTGTAAACCAAATGGAAACTCGAGACGGTGATTTGATTCTTAATCCACCTAAAAAGTTCAGTTATAACCCTTCTCAATTGTGGAGAGCTATAGTAAAAGCTTCTGATAACGATGAGTTTGTTATGGGGCGTATTCTCAATACCGTCAAAGGAGGTTTTAGTGTTGGTATTGGTGGTTTTGTAGCTTTTTTACCTAACAGCCAATTATTAAAGGGACATTCACCTTCATATGGACATTGGGTTGAACGTACAAAACCTTTTATCGGATGTATTTTAACTTTTAAAATACTGAAAGTAAATAAAGAAAAGAAAAATGTCGTAATATCACGTACAGCTGTACTTGCAGCTTTTCCAGAAGAATAAAATATAGTTCTCAGTAGAGGTCTCAAATCTTAAAAGGCCTCTTCTGTACTTTTTGTAACTGTGTTCTAAAATATGTAGTAGTTTTATAGTTTATAGAAGGACTTTTTAGTCCGGTTTAAACTAAGAATAGCTCTTCATTCATATGCCACAATTCGATAAAGTAACTTTCTTCTCTCAATTATTTTGGTTAAGTATTACCTTTTATGGTTTTTACATGATTACTATCCAAACTTATTTACCTGGTTTAGCTCGTATCTTAAAAGTACGTAAAAAAAAAGTAGAATTTGCTTTAAAGCAAGGTTCTAGTTTTTCAGATGAACGTGATTCTACAGTAGCTTCTTACGAAAACGTTTTCGTAAATTCAGCAAACGAATCTCGTGAAATGCTTACATCATTTTCAAATGAAAGTAATGACTGGTTAAATGAAACTAGAACAGGAATTAATGCTTCAAACCTAGAAAAATTAAACCAAGATTATATCTTAATTAATGGTGAACTTCGCGGAAAACGTTTTGTAATCCAACAACTTACAAAATAAGTAAAGTATTTTAAAGAAATTTTTTTATAAATTTCTTGGGTGTATAGCTTAGTTGGTAGAGCATCGGACTTTTAATTCGAGGGCCTTGGGTTCAAATCCCAATGCACCCATTATTTTTTTAATGCATTATTACACCGTTTAAACAAAAGTAAACCTTTGACAGAAACTTCAGCTTATTTAAAAGTAGACTCTAAGCTTCAGACCTCGATAGGTCTAATTTATCTGGTAACAAATAAATTATTTTTCTTTTATTCTGCGCACTTGTGTATAGACTATAATTAAAAAGTTTCATGTCTTTTTTTGTTTTTGGGAAAATACTTTTGAATAAACATGTTGCCGAGTCTGTGTATTAACTCAAAAGACGTTCTTAATACTTAACTAAGTAATTATTCCAATAAGTTATGTCAAATTTCGCTTCTATAATGATGTCTTTTATTCTTCACTTTGTCGTCTCAAGTACTTAATACTCCAAAAATGAATTTTTTAATGTGGTTAAACTGCACCCTCTTATTTTAATTCGAGTAAGGCATTTAGTTACTTTTGACTCTCAAAACCAGGGTCTATAATTTTTTCTACTAGTTGATATCTTTAAACCAAAAGATTCTCTTTTTATTCAGTTACTGCCAAAAATCCCAAGCCAGTCTGTTTAATCCCTGGATCTGTCTTCTAAAATAATAAAATTACAAAAACTTATACATAACTAAGCTATAACCTGTAAAAAACTTTTGTATATAAAAATGTAATCAAATACGGCAACTTTACTAGATTATTTAAACGTTTGGTTAATATTACGTCATATTTAAAATTTAATTGCTTAAAGTAAAGTACAGCAGCAAGTCTACAATAGTATGACGAAGTTCCTAGTTTTCTTCTAATATACCTTTACCTATCGGCTCAGTTGAAGTCCTTTTCTTTATAGAATAACCATGGTTCCCATTATAAATAGTATTTTTGGCGTAGTATAGAGTGACATTTTGAGGTCGGAATGGAATCAGGTATGCATATACTACAATATATTCTATTACCATAAAAAATTAGTTCTTTTTACTTCTATTTTTTATTCCTTTCTTGTAATTCTTCAAATCCTAATAATTCTTTTGTATATAGAGAAATATTAATACAATTTTTTTAACTCTTCTCTTAGAAAGTATTCAATATAAAAGTCAAGAAAGTCTAAATTCATTGATAGATTTGGGACTACACTTTAAAGCCATTTTAATAAAAATTAATTTTTATGAAACAGAACAATAATGTCTCACTTAACTTCGGTAAATATCTAGTAGAATTATTACCTATCTATACTACTACATATTCTAGACATGAACTAACTCTTGTAGTACCTTCATGTTCTATTTATGAAGTATTACTTTTCCTTCGTGATCATACTAACTGTCAATTTAAAACTTTAACTGATTTATGTGTTGTAGATTACCCAGAACGTGAGGCACGTTTTGAAGTCGTTTATAACTTAATCAGTTACCGTTATAATACCCGTATTCGAGTAAAAACTTCAGTAGATGAAGTAACACCTTTAGAATCAACATCTTCTATCTTTAAAGCAGCTAATTGGTGGGAACGTGAGGCTTGGGATCTTTATGGTGTTTTCTTCTCTAACCATCCTGATTTACGTCGTATTTTAACTGACTATGGTTTTGAAGGCCATCCTTTACGTAAAGATTTTCCTTTAAGTGGATATGTAGAAGTTCGCTATGATGAAACCCAACGTAGAGTAGTTTGTGAACCTTTAGAGCTTTCACAGGAATTTAGATCATTTGATTTTGCGAGTCCTTGGGATCAAGGTATTGTTCAACAACCTTTACAACTACCTAATAAGTAAATAGAGTGTCGAAGTCTGATAGTTTCTGTTAAACGAAATTAATCCGTATTTTCAAGCAAATTCTGATTAAGGGTAACTTTAAAAGATTAATCAAAAAGATATTTTTATGAGAGATCGTTGGCAAAAAAACGATATTCTTGCGGTAGTTAGTAACCATTTGGTAGACTACCCAACTTCAATTAACACTAGTTATATGTACGGTTTTGGTTCATTAGCTGGACTAATGTTAGTTGTACAAATTTTAACTGGTGTTTTCTTAGCTATGCATTATACACCTCACGTAGATTTAGCTTTTGCTAGTGTAGAACATATTATGCGTGATGTAAATAATGGGTGGTTAATCCGTTATGCTCATGCAAACGGTGGTTCATTCTTCTTCTTAGTGGTTTATATTCATATTGGTAGAGGTCTATACTACGGTTCATACATGTCACCACGTGAACACTTATGGGCATCAGGTGTATTACTTTTCGTTCTAATGATGGCAACTGCTTTCATTGGTTATGTACTTCCTTGGGGTCAAATGAGCTTTTGGGGTGCTACTGTAATTACAAACCTTTTCTCAGCTATTCCTGTTGTAGGTGAATCGATTGTACAATGGCTTTGGGGTGGTTTCTCTGTAGATAATGCAACATTAAACCGTTTCTTTAGTCTTCACTACCTTTTACCTTTTGCTATTGCTGGATTAGCTTTAGTACACCTTATTTTATTACACCAAAATGGTTCAACTAACCCATTAGGAATTGAATCTAACGTAGATAAAATTTCTTTCTATCCTTATTTCTATGTTAAGGATCTTTTAGGGTTTGTTGTTCTTATGGCTATTTTTACATTCTTCGTATACTTCCAACCTAATACTTTAGGTCACCCAGATAACTATATCCCGGCTAACCCGATGGTTACTCCGGCACATATTGTACCTGAATGGTATTTCTTACCTTTCTACGCAGTATTAAGATCTATTCCTGATAAATTAGGAGGTGTTGCTGCTATGGGTGGTGCGATTGTTATGTTACTTATTATGCCTTGGTTAAATACTGCAGAAGTACGTAGTTCAGCTTTCAGACCTATTTATAGAAAACTTTTCTGGTTTGTACTAGCAGATTTCTTAATTTTAGGATGGATTGGACAAAATGAAGTAGAAACACCTTATGTAGAAGTAGGGCAATTAGCTACTGTTATTTATTTTGCTTTCTTCTTAGTTCTTGTTCCCGGTTTAGGTAAACTAGAATCAATGTTAATGAGAGTAAAAACTGACTAAAAAGTTTCAGTAAAAGAAGAAGATTTTTTATGGTTAAAATATCTTCTTTACCAAAGTGGCGGAATTGGTAGACGCGTTAGATTTAGGTTCTAGTTCTTTTAAGAGTAGGGGTTCAAGTCCCCTCTTTGGTAATCATAGGATTCTAAAAACATACGAGGAGCTTTAAAGATAAAAAGTAGTTCAAAGAAGCTTTTAGGTCAATATTATCTGATGTAAAACTTGCTTAAGTTACCGAAGTTAAATCATAATGACTTAAAAACCTTGATAAAAAAAGAATACATTTTATTAAGACGGAATAGTTCAGTTGGTTAGAACGTCGGAATCATAATCCGAATGTCGGGGGTTCAAGTCCCTCTTCCGTTAGTTAGTAATAAAGTAAAAAGTTCTTCGGGACGTAGCGCAGTCTGGTTAGCGTACCTGTTTTGGGAACAGGTGGCCGCGTGTTCGAATCACGCCGTCCCGATCAAAACTTTAAAATGGATCACATTAGTTCTAAAGTGTCCAAAGAAAAGTAAAAAAAAAAGGAAAAAAGCACTATGATTATGAGTGTTGAATTAGTTTTATTTTACCTCTTCTCAAGCTTAGCAGTAATTTCATCGTTAATGGTAATTCGTTCAGAAAATCCAGTACATTCCGTACTTTTTCTGATCTTAGCATTCTTTAACGCATCAGGATTACTTCTACTTTTAGAAGTGGAATTCCTAGCTATGCTTTTTATTATTGTTTATGTAGGAGCTGTTGCTGTACTTTTCCTGTTTGTGGTAATGATGCTTAATATTAAAGTTTCGCAAGATACCGGGGACGTGTTAAAGTATTTGCCTATTGGAGCAATCATTGGTATCATCTTCTTACTAGAAATATTTTTAGTAGTTGAAGGAAACTTAATTTCATTATTAAATCCAAGTGATGCTTCTCCTGCTATTATTGAATGGTCACAAAAAGTAGATCAAGTAACCAATGTGGAGGCTTTAGGACAAATTATGTATACTTATTATTTTTACTTCTTCTTAGCAGCTGGTATTATTTTATTAGTTTCTATGATCGGAGCAATTACATTAACTATGCAAACTCAAGCAAATGTTAAACGTCAGCAAATTTTTCAACAAGTATCTCGTGACTTTGAAAAAGCTGTTTTTCTTACAAGTCGTGGAAAAGATTAAGTTTGTTTGTTCCAACTAAACTTAGTGACAAATTATGTCACTTAAAATAATAAATAAAAGAGAATTAAGAATGTTAAAAGTTACTGTAGACGGTGTTGAAGTTTTTGTATCTAAAGGTTCAACCGCTCTTCAAGCTTGTGAAGCTGTAGGTGTAGAGATACCTCGTTTCTGTTACCATGAACGACTTTCAATTGCAGGTAACTGCCGTATGTGTCTTGTGGAAATAGAAAAAACACCTAAACCTGTAGCGTCATGTGCTATGCCAGTTATGAACGGTATGAAAATTTTTACCGATACTCCTTTGGTAAAAAAAGCACGTGAAGCTGTTTTAGAATTTCTTCTTTTGAACCATCCTTTAGATTGTCCAATTTGTGATCAAGGTGGAGAATGTGACTTACAAGACCAAGCCGTAGCTTTCGGTTCTGATCGTAGTCGTTTCTTTGAAACCAAAAGAGGTGTTGAAGATAAAGACTGTGGGCCACTTATTAATACCATAATGACACGATGTATTCATTGTACTCGTTGTGTTCGTTTTGCTGCAGAAATTGCTGGAGTAGAAGATTTAGGTACTACAGGACGTGGTCGCGAAACTGAAATTGGTACTTATGTGGAAAAAACATTTAACTCTGAATTATCAGGAAATGTTATTGATTTATGCCCCGTAGGTGCTTTAACTTCAAAACCTTACACATTTATGGCTCGTCCTTGGGAACTTCGTTCAACAGAATCTATTGATGTTTCTGATGGTGTCGGAAGTAATATCCGTATTGATTCTCGTGGTACTCAAATTCTTAGAATATTACCACGTTTTAATGAAGAAGTTAATGAAGAATGGATCTCTGATAAAGCACGTTTTAGTTATGATGGCTTACGTGTTCAACGTATTGATAGTCCTTACAGACGTGATAACTCATTGAAATCTCATAAAATCTCTAAGATAACATGGGAGGAAGCTTTTGGGCTTATTGAGGTTTGTCATGGTAAGTTCGATGGAGATTTCAAAAGACCTTCAGACGGAAGTCAAGTTGGAGGTATTATTGGAGATTTAGTAGATTCAGAAAGTGCTTTTGCTTTCAAAAAATATTTAAGTAGCTTAGGTTCTTCAAATATTATTGTAAGTGCTCAAAGTAGAAACCTTGCTATTTCAGACAACGTATCTCATGATTATACTTTTAATACAAGTATAGCTAAATTAGAAGAAGCTGATGCAGTTCTTTTAATTGGTGTAGATCCTCGTTATGAAGCTTCGATGATTAATTTACGTTTACGTAAACGTTATTTAGAAGGTGAATTAGAAATTGGATACATTGGAGCGCCTGTAGATTTAACATACCCTGTAGAACATATTGGTCTTGGGGCTCGTGGATTAGAAGACTTAGCGTACGGTAGACACTCTTTTTGCCAAACTCTAGCTAAAGCTAAAAAACCTGTTATTATTTTTGGATCATCAATTTTTGAATTAAAGGAAAGTGGATATGTTGTAAACCTTCTTTCTATGGTGAGAAATAATATTCCTAACCTTTCGACAAAATCATGGGATGGTTTTAATGTTTTAAGTAATAACTGTAATGATGTTGGGCTACGAGATATTGGTTTTTCAAGAGAATTACCAAAAGGTTTACGTATTTTATATTTATTAGGTGCAGATTCTATAAATGTTCATAAGCAATACGATTTAGTAAACTTTGAGGGTGATTCTTCTCAAACCACCATAATTTATATCGGTCACCATGGTGATTCAGGTGCGAAAAAAGCAAGAATTATTCTTCCAGGTACAGCGTTTACTGAAAAACGTGCTTTCTATACTAACACAGAAGGTAGACCACAAGAAACAAATCCGGTTTTAAAAGGACCTGGTTTAGCAAGAGAAGATTGGAAAATCTTTAGTGCTCTTTCTGAAGTTATTTGTGGAAAGACATCTGGTAAGTTCCCTTATGGTGAATTACGTGCACAATTACAAAAAGTAGTTCCTTCTATCGGTCATAAAGGATCTGTTCAAGGATCTAAAAAGTTAGGTCTAACCCCTGAATTTAATTTTGTAGAACACACTTATTGTGGAAACTTCTACTCTAAAATTTCAAACTTCTATCTAACTAATTGTATTACACGTGCATCTCGTGTTATGGGTCAATGTTCTACTGCTTATGGCAGAAGAACAAATTTTATTGATATGAAATAAAAAAAGCAGGATAACGACATATGCTTTATATTGTACAAATTCTTTTAAAAATCCTCGCTATTGTTTTACCCTTATTAATTGCTGTAGCTTACTTTACTTTAGCTGAGCGTAAAATTATGGGTGCTATTCAGCGACGTCGAGGACCTAACGTAGTAGGTGTTTTTGGTTTACTACAACCCTTAGCCGATGGGTTAAAATTATTGCTAAAGGAAACTATTATCCCAAGTAACGCTAATACAGTTCTATTCATTTTAGCGCCAATCTTGACTTTTCTGTTAAGTCTTTTAGGATGGGCTGTTATTCCTTATGGTGAAGGTATGGTTTTTGCAGACATTAATGTAGGTATTCTATACCTTTTAGCTATTTCATCATTAGGTGTATATGGTATTATTGTCTCAGGTTGGGCTAGTAACTCTAAGTATGCCTTTTTAGGTGCATTACGTTCTGCAGCTCAAATGGTTTCTTATGAAGTTTCATTAGGAGTAGTTATTATTACTGTACTTCTTTGTGTAGGATCTCTTAATCTAAGTGATATCGTTTTAGCACAACAAAATGTATGGTTTGCAGTTCCTCTGTTCCCAATGTTTATTATGTTCTATATTTCTGCATTAGCAGAAACTAACCGTCACCCGTTTGATCTTCCTGAAGCGGAAGCTGAATTAGTATCAGGTTATAATGTAGAATATTCTGCAATGGGTTTCGCTTTATTCTTCCTAGGAGAGTATGGTAATATGCTATTAATGAGTGGTATGACTGTTATTCTATTCCTTGGTGGTTGGTTACCTCCGTTAAGTATTGCCCCTTTTACTTGGGTTCCAGGACCTATTTGGTTTGGCTTAAAGTTAATTATTTTTGCAGCTGGTTTTGCTTGGGCACGTGCGGCTTTCCCACGTTACCGTTATGATCAATTAATGCGTCTTGGTTGGAAAATTTTCCTACCATTATCTTTAGGCTGGTTATTCTTCACTGCTGGTATTTTAATAAGCTTTAACTGGCTTCCATGTTAATTAAAAAGAAAATTTAATCATGTCAATTGATTTAGTAAAATATTTGACTGTAGCTATGATTTTATTCCTGATAGGAATTACAGGAATTGTTCTTAATCGTAAGAACATTATCATTATGCTCATGTCTATTGAATTAATGCTTTTAGCTGTAAACTTAAACTTCATTATATTTTCTGTTTATTTAGATGATATTATGGGACAGCTTTTTGCATTATTAGTCTTAACAGTTGCTGCTGCAGAATCTGCTATTGGTTTAGCTATTTTGGTGGTATACTATCGTGTTCGAGGAACCATCTCCGTAGAAAATATTCATCTTCTTCGTGGTTAGTAAACCTTGGTCATTATATATAACTTTATTCATATGCGCACCTTCTTTATATTATAAGAAGTAACAGGTTGTTTTTGAAATACAAAACATTGCCTTTGGATAGCTAGTATATCAGAAAATGATTTAGCATTCATCTATAACTCTATCCAATTGAGCTAAAGGCGTTTACTAGAAAAGGTTAATAAAAAATAAATTAAGATGATTCAAGTAGGTACAAAACTTCGAGTAGCCGATAATTCTGGAGCCAAGATAGTTGAATGTATTAGGGTTCTAGGAGGTTCTGGTAAGAAGATAGGAACCATCGGAGATGTTATTGTGGTGTCAGTAAAAGAATTACGTTCGTATACAGGCGGAACCATGAAAATGAAGATAAAAAAAGGAGATGTTTCAAAAGCAGTAGTTTTGAGAACTGCTAAAGAATTTTCTCGTAAGGATGGAAGCTTTATACGTTTCCAGGATAATGCAGTTATATTACTCAATGCTCAAAAACAACCTCTTGGTACTCGTATTTTTGGCCCAGTATTGGATGAATTACGTTTACTTAAAAATATGAAACTCGTTTCAATGGCTTCTAGTCTTCTTTAAACGAGTTCTACGATGAAAGAAGAATGAATCGATTTTATAATCACTATAATGATATTGGACTTTACGATATCTGTATGAAAACAAATTGTACGAACACTCATAAAATACCCAGAATATCTAAAATTATTCTAAATATGGGTGTTAAAGATGTCGTTTCGGACAAAAGACGAATCTTACCTGCTTTATTAAGTTTGGAAATGATTACAGGACAACGTGCCCTTATTACAAAATCCCGAAAACCTTTAATGTCTCTTAAAATTCGTAAAGGAATGGTTACTGGTTGCAAAGTGGTTTTGAGAAAAAGTCTTATGTATAATTTTTTAGATAAGTTTATTACTATTACTTTACCCCGCATTAAAAACTTTGATGGATTTCAACGTATGCTTGTTACTAATAACGGTAATATATCTTTCCGTATTAAAGAACCTCTTTCTTTTTTTGAGTTAGAGTATGAATATGATAAATTCCGTGAATTACCTCCTCTTGATATTACCCTGGTAACTACAGGAGTCAATAGAGAAGAAGGTCTAGCAGTTTTAAGTTCATTTCAATTCCCTTTTGTAAAGTAAAAGTGATTATTCTAGATAAAGAATAAGCGAAAGTAACTCAGAGGTAGAGTGTGACCTTGCCAAGGTCGAAGTCGAGGGTTCGAATCCCTTCTTTCGCTTTGCGAATATATTATTAATTGGTAAATGGCCTGCCTTCCAAGCAGGAGTTATGGGTTCGAGTCCCATTATTCGCATTTAGATAAAATGTTGTAAAAAGGAGGTTCTTTTACGAACCCACTCAAAATAAAATTAACAAAAATACGGAAAGGATGGGATTCGAACCCATGGTAAGATTAATTTCCTACTTTGGTTTAGCAAACCAACGCTTTAGGCCACTCAGCCACCTTTCCTATAAAACAATTTACATCCTCCTGGAATCGAACCAGGGACCGTCAGCTTAGAAGGCTGTTGCTCTATCCCCTGAGCTAAGGATGCTTATTGTTTTACTTAAACATAACTTTCTTGTATGATGCAAAAAGTATTACAAAAAAAAAGCATAAATGGTTACAAAGAATCAATTACTTAAAACACCACGAATTACCAAAAAAAGTTCTTCTAAATCCGCAGCTCTCGTAAAATGCCCTCAAAGAAAAGGTGTTTGTGTTCGAGTGTTTACCCGTACTCCTAAAAAACCTAACTCAGCTTTACGTAAAGTAGCTAGAGTAAAGTTGACCACTGGTAAGATGGTTACTAGTTACATACCTGGAGAAGGTCACAATTTACAAGAGCACTCAGTAGTTCTTGTTCGAGGTGGTCGTGTTAAAGATTTACCAGGAGTAAAATATCACTTGGTACGAGGAAAGTATGATTTACATAGTATAAGAAAGAGAAAACAAAGTCGCTCTAAATACGGTACTAAAAGAAACGCGGCGGATACTTAACATTCAAATAAATAGGAATTTACTCAATGTTATCTTTTAAAGAGATTAACGAAAAATTTGTTCGACGTATTATGGTTTCAGGTAAAAAATACAAAGCTGAAAAAATTTATGCTGATTGTAGAATAAAACTTGATCTCGATGTAAGGTCTGACAACAATTCTGGAGATATAATACCCAAAGCTCTTTCAAATGTGGCTCCTATCCTAGAAGTACGTTCTGTACGTGTTGCAGGTTCTACTTATAAAATTCCTTTTCCTATTAATAAAAAACGTCAATATTCACTTGGGGTTTCATGGATTGTAAAATCTGCTAGATCTCGATCAGAACGAGGAATGGCTAGCCGACTTGCTGGTGAATTATTGGATGCTTCTAAAGGTGTAGGGGCTAGTATACGTAAACGAAATGAATTACACAAAACAGCAGAAGCTAATAGAGCTTTTGCCCATTATCGTTGGGGTTAATATACTTTAAGACAATAAAACTTTCTCTAGTAGCTCAGTTGGTTAGAGCGGGTGGCTGTTAACTATCAGGTCGTTGGTTCGAGTCCAACCTAGGGAGTACGTAACTTTTAACTTTAAAAAATAACAGGTTATCTTTAAATCTTATTAGATAATCTATATATACAAAAGAAGGAATTCTTTTTATGCTTAACGCAACCACATTTTTTCTTGAACTAACTAACACTCTTGATTGCGCAGAACCTTGGCAATTAGGTTTCCAAGATCCGGCAACACCAGTTATGGAAGGTATCATTGATTTTCACCATGATGTTATGTTTTTCTTAATTGTTATTGGTATTATGGTATCTTACGTACTTGGACGTGTTATCGTTGCTTATCACGAAGATAACTTCGCAACCCCAACAAATACTGTACACGCAACTACTTTAGAAATTGTTTGGACTATTACTCCAGCATTTGTTCTTATGATTATTGCTGTACCTTCTTTTGCACTTCTTTATTCTATGGATGAAATTATTGATCCAGCTATTACTATTAAAGTAGTAGGGCACCAATGGTATTGGAGTTATGAATATTCAGATTATAGCGCAGTAGACGGTGATTCAATTAACTTTGATAGCTATATGATTCCTGAAGAAGAATTAGAACCTGGTAACCTTCGTCTTTTAGAAGTGGATAACAGAGTAGTTTTACCTGTAGAAACTCACATTCGTGTTGTAATTACATCAGCAGATGTATTACATTGTTGGGCTATGCCTTCTTTCGGTATCAAGATGGATGCTTGTCCTGGACGTTTAAACCAAACATCTATGTTTATTAAACGTGAAGGTGTATATTACGGTCAATGTAGTGAAATTTGTGGTGTAAATCACGGGTTCATGCCTATTTGTATCGAAGCAGTTTCATTAGAAGATTACGTAGCTTGGATTTCAAGTAAAATTGAATTAGCAGAAGAATCTGTATAGATTCTCGTTGAATAGCGTTCGCTCTTTTTTAGGGACGCAATTATTAAAAAAGTACCCACTGTAACAAAAAAGCCGTAAGTTAAAAAAATTGAATCTATTGATGTGAGTAAAGCCTAAAAACGATATACGTATGTATAAAATTAATATTTTAAAAGCTAATTTTAGAACAATGCACCGCCACTGCTGACGTAACCTTGGATTGACATAACTGTATAAACTCATTTTTTTTTTCGTAGGTATTATCTTTAAAGTTTTAACACCAAGTTCATGTAGGTGAAGACGACGTTAAAATATCATCATCGGTGTCTGCCGTTTACTTAAAGAATGGTTAAGTAATACTCTTTAAGAA
>Ga0308011_10000806_pt1 | contig 15583 bp, 22 predicted proteins | sample Neamet177_FD_203144 | JGI IMG/M metagenome (GOLD analysis project Ga0308011, IMG submission 203144) | Marine microbial communities from water near the shore, Antarctic Ocean - #177 | ecosystem: Environmental > Aquatic > Marine > Unclassified | place: Southern Ocean | collected 2014-07-25 | reverse complement strand
TCTTCGCAAACGAAGATAAAGCTCCAGATTATGGCAAAGATGCTGTAGTTACTACTACTAAGCTTGACGGCGCAGCTGTCTCTTTAACTTATGTAGATGGTTTCTTTCATCAAGCCCTAACTAGAGGTGACGGCAAAGCTGGTCTTGACATTAGTGATAAAATGAGACATATAGTACCCCCAGTACTAGATAAACAACTGTTCTCAGGTGTTAGACAGATTACAGGAGAAGTAGTAGCCCCCAAAGAAATTCCTAACTCTAGGAACTATGCGGCAGGTGCACTCAATCTCAAAGATGTAGCAGAGTTTAAAAAGAGAGACATAACCTTTATTGCATATGGACTACAGAATCCCTTAGGGGCTCGATGGTTAGAAGATATGAACTTACTTAAGAATTGGTTTAATGTTATATCTGAGTCTGACTGGAATGAGTTCCCAAACGATGGAGTTGTATTCCGAGTAGACAGATATAGTGCTTTCGAGAAATATGGATTTACTTCACACCACCCTAGAGGAGCATACGCTTACAAAACTAGAGAGGCTGGAGTAGTTACAAAACTACTAGATGTAGAGTGGAATACTGGTAAGTCAGGAGTAATTGCTCCTATTGGCATACTAGAACCTATCAACATCAACGGCGCTAATATCTCGAGGGCTACATTACACAACATTGGTTTCATTGACGAGATGATGCTAGAGATTGGTTGTAGTGTAGAAGTTATTAGAAGTGGGGAGATAATCCCCAAAATAGTGAGGAGAGTAGATTGATTTTATACTTAGAAACACAATTAGAACAGGCATACAGAGTGTATGTTACAAAAATACCTTTCGGTCATAAGATTCCAGACATTGAGTTCTTTAGGGATATGATTGAAGAAATGGAAGATGCGGATTACTTTGAGGATTTATTAGATGAGTGGAGAGGACTTGAGCAACAACAATCTACCCACTGAAAAGCAGTTCCTTAGATGGAAGAGATTATACAACGACGGAGAGTTTGGATACGACTGGAGTTGGTGGCTTAAGTGGATTAGTAGTGGTATTGTGATTGTCGCAATGTGTTTGCGAGGCGCACAAGTATTACCATTTTTTGACCTATGCCTCTCAGCAATTGGCTCTGCAGGTTGGTTGGGAGTTGGTATTATGTGGAAGGACAGAGCCTTGATAATATTAAACTCAGCCGCTTGTACTATACTGATTACAGGTATTCTCAAGATAGTATTTGGAGACTTTGCATGGCAGCCGTAGGTAAGTATAGTGAAACCTACTTTGCAAACCACCCACTAGAAAAAGAAAGAGATGGTGTTTTATATGGAGTTATCCTAGTAAATAAGACAACATGGGAGAGAGAAGTAATTAAAGTTGGAATAGCATCTGGCAAAGACTGGCGACACGTCTTAAAACGAAGTCGAGGATTTCAAGGTTATGACTTAAGAATTCAGCGCACTTGGGCGTCTACATTATACGAAGTATTCTGTATGGAACAACACCTACATGCAAAGTTTTTAAGTGATAAACTTAAACCAGCTCACAAGTTTGGCGGACATACAGAATGTTTCCAGATTACGAGCAAGATACTAGAGGACTTTCCTAAAAAATGGAACAAATGAAAACAATAACAAAGAACGGACATAGATACGCAATATCTCAAAAAGCAGCAGATAAACATAGATTCACAGGTTGGTACTGGCACTACGTAAACAAAATGTTTTATAGATTCGATGACTTACCAAAGTTCCCCGTTGATGCGAATAAATAAAGTAGGATTTACACACTTTGCTATACTAGAAGATTTCTGGGGTAAAGAATGGTGCGAGAGAACTATAGAGGCAGCGCAGGAGTGGAACTTAACTCAAGTCCCAGCGGGTACATACAATGGTTGGAAAACAGGAGTGCAAAAACGAAACATTGCAACCTTCACCGACAGTTACAATTTGATGTATCGGGCAGAACCTCTATCAGCTTCCTGGCAGAAACTGGATGATGCTATTCTTGAATTTAACAAAGCTACCTACAATTTTGAATTAGACGAAAAGAGTAACGTATTTATGAATGAGTACCACAAGGGCTATGAGCTCAGCTGGCACAGAGACGAGGATGAATCGGTAGAAGATTTATTCAAAAGGACACTTGCTAATAGAATTAGTGTAAGTATCTTTTTGAATGACGACTTCGACGGTGGTGAGTTTGAACTCGAAGGTATAGGTAAGTGGCAACCCAGAGCGGGTACCGCAATCATATTCCCTTCAGCACAGCTACATCGAGGCGCTATAGTTACGAAAGGAACTAAGTACAATTTAACTTATTGGAGAAAGGGCAACAGATGCCGTTAATTAAAGGAATATCAGAAGGCTTCCATGATGCTAGTGTATCATTAGTCTCTGTGCCTGACGATACGAGTTGTAATGCGACTGTTATATGGGCTAAACATGCCGAGAGAATAACAAGAAAGAAGAACGACAAAACCAACCCAAAGATTATGCGTGATGTTCCCGCAGACGTATCGGTTTTCCATGAGGACGTACCATTGAAGAACAGAAGACGAGCCAAGTTTGGTCAATCTCCTGTGTCGACAACAATTTTCGATAGTTGTGATTATCACTTAAAACATCACGAAAGCCACGCAGCAGGAGCGTATTACACATCACCTTTTGATAAGGATGTAGTATGTCTCGTGATCGATGCGATTGGAGAGTGGGACACTATCAGTATTTGGACGGTAGATCCTATTTCAAAAAGATTGAAAAAAGTTTATGAAAAATTATATCCAACAAGCCTCGGCCTGTTCTATAGTGCTATTACGAAGCGTATTGGTTTGAAGCCAAACGAAGATGAGTATATAACTATGGGGATGGCGGCATATGGAGAGCCTAGTGTTGACATGAAGTATTGTTTCAACGATTGGGCAAATTGGCATAAAGGGTTTGCCTTAGAAGATTTTAAAGGCAGTTCCCCAGAGGATATTGCCGCAAGTGCCCAGTTACATATTGAACATGAGGTTTCAAAGTATGTAGGCTTAGCTGCCGGCTGGGGAAAGAATTTGTGCTATGCAGGTGGGGTCGCACTTAACTGCGTAGCTAATAGTAAGATACTACATCAACACTTCGACAATGTTTGGATTTATCCTAACCCTGGCGATGCTGGTAGTAGTTTAGGTGCGGCATTAGGTTATGCTAAACGCAAGTGTGATTTCAATATATTCTGTGGCACGGACATAGATGCTTATCCGAATCCACGAGTAATAGCAGAACATATAGTAAAAAATAAAATAGCAGGGGTCGCAAATGGAAAGGCAGAATTTGGACCGCGTGCATTGGGCAACAGGAGTTTGCTTGGTGACGTTCGTTATGATATTAAATCTACAGTCAATCGCATTAAAAGGCGACAAAACTTTAGACCCTTCGCTCCAGCAATCCTGTCAGAGTTCTCAACCGATTATTTTGATGGACAGATGAATGAGTATATGCAGTATACTGCTCAAGCTAAACATGACTATTCTAGCGTGACCCATGTAGATGGTAGTGCCAGGGTACAACTTGTTAAGCCCGACAGTACAAGCATACTCAGACCAATTCTTGAGGAATATTACGAAAAAACAGGAGTACCAATGTTGTTAAATACTAGTCTTAATATAAAAGGACAACCTATTGTAGACACATGGAAAGATGCTCTTGACTTCCAGAAAATGTATGGAGTTAAAGTATTTTGAGTATATTATTCGCAGGCTGTAGTTTCACTAATGGCATGGAACTAAAGGACAAATTGGTTAGTCGGTTCAGCAATCTAGTAGCTAGAGAACTAGGGATGCACGAATGGAACGAAGGAAAGATAGGGGCAGGTAATGACTTTATCCAAAGAACAGTATTTAATGCAGTTCTAGGAAACAAGTTACATCACAGTACTAGCATTAGGAACCAAAAGGCGATTATGCATGAGTACCCCAATAAGCCCCTAGCACAGAAGGGGAACTTCCACCAACGCTATTTTGAGGCGGACAACGTTAGTAAGGGAAAGTATCAGCAAACTATACAATCAACAAGACAGCCCTATAAAGACGGTAAACCTCAATTAGTAGTATGTATGTGGTCTGGTATAAACAGGCATGAAATACTAAGGAAGTCACAGATAACCTCTGATTGGAGTTGGACGATCGGAACTTGGGCAAAATTCTTATTAGACCCAAAAAGTCTAAAAGCATTGCCTCAGAGCATACCCTATGTGGATAACCAACTAGTGGCAGGTGATAAGGTACACCTAGAAGAATACCTAAAAGTAATTAGAAATGCTCATATGAATCTAAGATTAACGATTGGGAATATGCTCTCAGTCAAATATTTCCTAGAAGCCCAGGGTATACATCAGCTACATTACTTATTCTCTCATGGTCAGTACAGACCTTTACTACCAATCTTAGATTGGGAAGTATACGAGAACACTAACAACTGGTGGGAGTCTCTAGACATGAATAGAAAACAAATAGTTACAGAACTACCTTTTCTAGAGTCACAGGGATTTTACGATATGGCATGCAATAATGGAAAGCCAATCGGAGCAAAAGACCACCCATTAGAAGCCGCCCATGCGATGATGGCAGAGCGCATTATAAGAGATATAGAAACAAATGAATTTTTTACAAAAGATAGTTAAGAAGATAAAAACGTTATGGTTCGAATGGCAGTTAAGGAGAAATTATACTCCAGACACTTATGTCTACGAAGATGATGAAATTTTTGAACTTGATGAAGAAAGTTAGGAATAAAAAAATAGTTCTTGACAAGAGGTTAAATTTCCTCTATAATATACAATATAAATAAGAAAAGAGAAACAAATCGAAATGACACAAATTTTACCACCTGCTAGTTGTCCTTCCTGTGAAGGTAATGTAGAGTTCGTTAATGAACTACTATACTGCTTTAACAAGATGTGTCCCGCGCAGTGGTCTAAGAAATTGGAACATTTCGGTAAGTTACTCAAAATAAAAGGATTCGGACCAGCTTGCATTAGTAAGTTGGAAATCGGAGACTATCCAGAATTGTATGAGCTAACCGTTGAGGATATTTCCTTAAGACTAGGCTCAGAGAAAATGGCAGTAAAACTAGCAAATGAGATTGAGAAGTCAAAATCAGTAGATTTGCAAACTTTATTGCCAGCTTTCTCAATTCCACTTTTCGGTCGGTCAGCTTCTCAAAAATTATGCGAGACAATTTCTTCACTCGAAGAAATCTCAGAGAAAAGTTGTACTGAAGCGGGTATCGGCCCGAAGGCTACAAGCAACCTAATGCAATGGCTAGAATCAGAATTTTACCCTAATAAGTATAATCAGAACCTTCCCTTTTCTTTCTCCGCTACGAGAGTAGTAAAGAGAGAATTAACAGGTACTGTGTGTATTTCAGGTAGGCTCAATTCATATCCCAGCAAGGCTCATGCGGCGGAAGTTCTGGAGAAACACGGCTTTGCCGTAAAAAATAGTCTGACTAAGGACTGTACTCATCTTATAAATGAGTCAGGAGTTGAGTCGGCAAAAACACAGGCTGCGCAAGACCGCGGAGTCATTATAATAAACAACATTTTAGATTTAATCGGAGAATAAAAATGGCATTACCAAAATGGACAGATGAAAGAACTTCATCTTTAGAGAGCTTCGTCGGCTCTGAAAGCCCAGTATCACAAGTAACAGTAGCTAACGCTGCTGAGAATTTAGAGACTTCTGTAAGAAGCGTAAGTTCTAAACTTAGAAAGATGGGATACGACGTAGAATTAGCATCATCTAGCAACACTAAATCCTTTAGTGACGCACAAGAGGCTACCTTATCAGCATTTGTGACTGATAATACAGGTTCTTACACATACGCAGAAATCGCTGCAAACTTTGAAGGGGCGCACTTTAGTGCAAAGTCTATTCAAGGCAAAATCCTTTCTATGCAACTTACCGAGCACGTTAAACCTGCCCCTAAAGTTGAATCAGTAAAGACTTATAACGAGTCTGAAGAAGGAACTTTCGTGACTATGGTCAACGATGGTGCGTTCATCGAAGAGATTGCAGAATCTCTTGGAAAAAGTGTTAACTCAATCAGAGGAAAAGCACTATCTTTACTTAGAGCTGGCGAAATAAACGCTATACCTAAGCAAAAAGAAACTAAGGGTTCAGGCAAAGCCGATCCTTTAGCTGACATGGATATCAACGGCATGACTGTAGAGTCAATCGCTGGAGACATCGGTAAAACTGTAAGGGGTGTTAAAACCATGCTTACAAGACGTGGACTTGTTTGCGCAGACTACGACGGATCAGCTAGAAAAGACAGAGTTACTTCTTAAATAACTTTTAATTGTCAAGATTTCAAGGGGGGTTCGCTCCCCTTGATTTTTCTTGGGAGAGACTATGACAGTAGAAAGTGCATTACTAAAACAACTTTTATCGCAAGGAGATTTCGACACTTGGAATCGACTACAGCAACATTATTTACCTGAAGGCGACTATCAAAAGCTATGGAAGGTTGTGGATAAACACGTCCACAAGTTTCATGCTTTACCTACTTTTGAAGATTTAAAGTACGAGATACGTTCTAGGGAATTACAAGAGAAAATTTTTGCGATAGAGGCTGTGGTTACAGATACCCCAGCGCACGAGCTACTAGAATATCTAAAGGATTCCTTCACGCAAAGTGAAATCCTTTCCAAGATTGAATCATATTTAGACGAGACAATCAGCGTCGCAGACGCTAAAGAAAACATAGACTATCTCCAAGAGATGGTCGTACAAGTTCAAGATCGAGTTAATACGGCAGACGATTCCGATTCTATGGAATCAGTCGAATTGTTCGATTCTGATGAAGACTTAGCTAAGTACTTAGGCTTAGGGTTAAACCAAGACTATGACCTTAGCTATCAATTCTCTCCCAAAGATTTGGTCATTGTGGGAGCGCAACGAGGTCACGGAAAATCCTTCGCATGTTGTAATATGGCTGTCAATGCCCAACAACGAGGACGTTCCGTGCTTTACTTTACTATCGAGATGGACCAGCGACCTATTCTGCAAAGAATGTGTAGTATGGCCACGGGTGTTCCACTAGGCAGACTCATAAAGAGAAATCTCTATGAGAAAGAGTGGAAGAAGATTGGTGAATGGTGGGCAGATAGATTTGAAGGAGGCAGTGAAGTTCTAGCGGACTGGAATGTTTCCCAAGATTTTGATAAGTTCCATTATGCACTAACTCGAAAGTGTGATTTAAAGAAAACGGCTCAGTTAGATGTATTCTACGATCCTTCGCTTACACTTGCTAAGATTATTAGCACAGTTAGGCAAAAGAAAATAGAGTATCCCGACCTGGGTATGGTAATCGTAGATTATCTAAACCAAGTACGCCGACACAATGCTCCATCTCGCTCTGGACAGTACGAATGGACTGAACAGATTGAGATATCTAAAGGATTGAAGGCACTTGCCCAAGACCAAGAGGTACTAGTCATATCCGCTTTCCAAACCAACCCTAAAGGAGAAGTAAGATTCTCGAAAGGTATCGAAGATGCAGTAGATGCCTCGTATACTTTAGAACATTGGGGTAAGGAAGAGAACGCAATTAAGTTTAAGTGTAATAAGATGAGAAGTGGTGAGATGCAATCGTTTATATCCGATATTGATTGGGAAACCTTGAAGATTGGACCAGGAACAGCAATGGATCCTGATGAACGTGCAGAATTAAAAGAGCAAATGACAACAGGGGAGAAGTATAGTGATCTTTAATCGCGATATCAGAGACTTCCAGGTAGCATTGTTTGCTTTTGACATTGATGAGCAATTCTTCACCTTATTTGGAGAAGAATGGCAAACAACAGAGGGCGCCGAAGGCTGGCTGTTACATAATAAGAACAGACTTTACTTACGTCTGTATACATTCGTAGATTCAGTACTAGAACGACACTTTGAAGGTAAAAGAGGCTTCAGAGACCCAGTAATCATCTATGGAAACATAAAAGAGGGGCATTTTAATATACACCCTGGCACAAATAGAGTAGTATTGAAAAAGTTACTTCCAGAAGTGAAACAAATCGGTTGGGTAGTAGACCCACGATGTAATCACAGAAATGAATACAGTGAATTTTTCAATAACATTCAACCTTTAGTAAGAAATGAAGATGGTAATAACAGAGTTACGTGGCAGACCCATCACAGGACTGGCAGAGGAGGAGAAGATCAGTATGATTTCTCCCTAACTACAGATAGATATGTAGGACATGCAGACTACGATACGCCAAAGAGAAGAGATGAATGGAAAAAGTTATGTAGAAAAACAGGTTTCTCTTGTTTTGTAAATAACAAGTACATAATTGATATAGGTATACCACAGTCATCTGTTGATAAGTTTGACATACAAAACATTACAGGTATATATCAGTTGTTCTTACACTACTTCTTTGGGTACGACCTAGGAAGATGGGATAAGTTACATTTTAGAAGGAGAGTATTATGAGTACAACAGAACTAGCAAGGCTAGATAATTGTGAATTAGTGTACGGCACATATGAAGAAGTAGAAAATTATGCAGAAGAACAAGATACCTGCGTAGATAAGTACTTAAATCATGTAAATCCTAGCACAGTTCAGAAAGCATTTAAGTATATAGGCGATGGATTATGTGACCCATACTCTATTGCAAAACCTATATACAAGTTTGATGAAGAAGGCAAATACGAAGGACTAAGAGTATTCAAGGAGAAATTTTAATGAAAGCAGGAAAGATATGGGGACAGACGGAACTAATCCACGCTAATGGCGTACTAGAGTTCCATAGAGTAGAGTTTAAAGCAGGTTTTAAATGCTCAGAACATGAACACCAATTCAAATGGAACGGGTTCTTTGTAGAGAGTGGTAAAATGATTGTTAGATGTTGGCAAAACGACTATGACTTAGTTGATGAAACAATACTAGAGGCAGGAGACTTCACACAGGTCAAGCCTGGTGTAATTCATCAGTTCGAAGGATTAGAAGGTGGAGTTGCATTTGAACTTTATTGGGCAGAATTTAATCATAACGATATTAAAAGGAGAAGTGTTGGTGGAACTATTAAAGGATAGAATGACCTTTGTAGACTATACCTTTGTTCGTGAGGGCGAAGATATAATCTTTGATAAAGAATTAAGTATGGAATCAATGCGATTCTATGAAGGAAAGAGTTTCAAAGTGACGTTAGTTGATGGAGCTATATGCCTAAAATGGTATGAGGATTGGGACGGAATGCCCGATATAAACGAGGTAGACTGGATGCAGACAGGCGGTAGTATCCCCGAGATAGACTGGAAGAAAGAATCCAAAGAATTGATGGATGAACAAGATGAAATATATGAAAAACAACAACCCGGTAGCAAAGTATAGCAGAAATAAAGCTGGGGCAGGCGCTCATAAGTCAAAAAAGGACTATGACAGGAAACAAGGACAAATAGATATGGGAAGTATGGAAGTTGAGATAGAGAGTTGGGCTAATAAGATTGATAGAATGATCTTACTAGAACAGATGCAGAAAGTAACCAATAGCGTCTCTAGATGGCAAGAGTTAGAAGAAGATATAATTACTATACGCGAGGAGTTAGAGGAATGGCAGACAACAGAGTAAGTAGAGAAACTGCTGAACTTATACCAATGCCACCTAATACGTGGTATATCCGCAAGATAAACTGGTTACTAGAACAAGACAAGGTAAAGGAGAATATTAAATCCGTCCCCTTGAATGAACCTTTAATGGATTCATTACTATCACATGGCATGAAAGCGCCTATTCTAACGATGCCTAACTGGTATCCAATCGCTGGTTCTCAACGACTGAGAGCATACGCAGAGATTGTAAAAGACTTTCCAGAATTAGGAGAACAGGAGATACGAGTCTGTCGTATAGATAAAGAATACTGGTTAGTATGGTATCTATGGGGAGACAAAGATTTTAGAGATAAAGCAGTTGCAATCTATTTTCAGATGGTCGAGCTAGTATGGAAGTCCATTTACTATGAAGATTCGGTCGACCCGAGTGGTGTCAAGATGACAGAATTTGAAAAATTGGGGGACGAACTAGAGTGGAAACATAAGTCTGTCCTTGGAAAAGAAAGAATTAAATCTATGGAAAAGAAAAATAATACTTGACACAAGGTCAAAATTACTGTATAATATACTTATAAATGATAGCAATAGACTTATTACAAGAAAAACAAATGCCGTTTACTGTCAAAGGACAGGACGCACTAATAGCATGCCTAAATCCTGAGCATGATGACAGTAACCCAAGCCTTAGAGTAGACAAAGTAACAGGAATATTCCATTGCTTTGCCTGTGGTTACAAAGGTAACTTATTTACTTACTTCGGTGCACCAGAGAGTCCATTAGAAGTAAGGTTACACAGAATTAAAGAAAAGATTGCCAAAGCACGTTCTGAAACAGTCGGTATTCAACTCCCAGAAGACCGCATTGATTGGAAAGGTGGTCCGTACCGCAATATCTCTGAGAAAACTCTCAAGATATGGCAAGCTTTCACTTGGAATGTTCCAAAGTTTGAAGGCAGGATCATCTTCCCGATTCGTGATTTAACAGGACGGACAGTAGCATTACTAGGAAGAAGTATTGCAGGCACGATGAATGGACAAGACAAGTATTATATCTACCCACACGGGGTAAAGATGCCATTCACGCCAGCTAAGGTTAAAACAATATCTAATAGAGTTATATTAGTAGAAGGAATTTTTGATTGTCTCAATCTATGGGACAACGGCTTAAAGAATACAGTTTGCTGTTTCGGGACACAGCAAATGGATTGGTACAAGTTATCTCTGCTCAAACTACAAGGAGTGCAGGGAATAGATATTATATTTGACGGTGATGACGCAGGTCAGAAAGCCGCAGAACGAATTAAAACAATAGCACTAGAGATGGAAATAGCAGTGCAAACAATTAAATTAAAAGATGGGCAAGACCCTGGCTCATTCACGCCAGCTCAAGTTCACAGACTAAAAGAAAAATTATATGGATAGTGAACAGTTACAAAAAGCAGTCTTCGCACTACATACTCGTAGATTCGGCACAGTTGCCGAGATTATGATTAAAAAGATTATAAGAGCAGATACAAGTTCACAGCTTAGTTACGACTTATTCGATACTGACACTTCATCTAGGGTAGAGTGTAAATTTTCACGAGTACAGAAGAAAGCAGAGTTAAAGATAACGGACAGTAATTTGTTTAAGGCTTTACAATGCGAAGCCAATCGCGATATTATGTATCACCAATGGCAAGACTATGACTGGGATTGTAATATCCAGCAAGTCAAAAAACAAGAATTTGATGTACTCTTTTACGGAGTATTCTTTAAAGATATGGTGTTAATCTTTAAGGTGGATAGTGAAGGTATCTGCAAAGATATGAACTATTCAAATAAACAACACAGGGGTAATCTAGGCGAAGGACAGTTCCATTTAAACCGAACTACTTTCAAGTACCATTTAGATTATCATTTATTTAAAACCCTAACTTATGGAGAATTATTAGAATGGCTAAAATAGCACTTATAGAGACTAAACCAACAAGTACAAACTTCGATAAATATTTTGAGTTTGAATTTGACCGTTTTGCTTTATGTTCTGATAGTTCAGTTCAAAAAGTACTAAAGAAAGATGTAGACTTAGATATTAACCCAGACGATTATGACTGGCTTATCTTAGTTGGTGCGGAAGCATTTAAACAGTTTACTAGAAAAACTTCAGTAACAGAATATAATGGAAAGATAATAGATGAGAAGTTCTTAGCTCTCATGAATCCAGCAATTATAAAATTTAAACCCGAGGCGAAGAAAGCATTCGAGGAAGCTATAGAAAGCATCAGCGGATACGTAGACGGCTCACTAAAAATAGAGAAACTATCAGAAGATAAATGTTATGGCATACAAGATAAAGAAACAGCGATTAAATTCGTACAAGCGGCGATTGACCACCCACTCCCATATATTGCACTCGATTCCGAGACCTCTGCTTTATATTGTAGGGACGGTTATATGCTTGGATTTTCTATGTCTTATGAGCCTGATCACGGTATATATTGTGATTGCGACGTAATTGATGAAGAAGTCGAAGCAAAAATGCAGGAACTCTTCAACAAGAAAGTTGTAGTATTTCACAACGCGAAGTTCGATTTACAATGGTTTATTTACCATTTTAATTTCGAGTTTCCACACTTCGAAGATACAATGCTTATGCATTATATGTTCGACGAGAACCCTGGCACACACGGTCTCAAACAACTAGCGATGAAGCATACTCCTTATGGAGATTATGAGAAGCCGTTAGAAGATTGGGGCGCTGAGTACAGGCGTAAACATGGCATACTAAAAGAATCTTTTAGTTATGACCTAATACCTTTTGATGTAATGAAAGATTATGCAGCGATGGACGCAGTTGTAACCTTTGCACTATATCAGAAGATGAAGCCAGCAATCGAGAAGAACAAGAGACTCTTATGGGTCTATGAGAATATTCTTTTAGAGGGCTGTAACTTTTTAAGGCAAGTTGAGAGCAATGGTGTTCCTTTCGACTCAGAGCGACTAACGTTTGCTCAGGGTTTAATGCAGGAAGATATAGCAAAAGCAGTTGCAGAGCTATACGAATTTCCTGAAGTGAGACAGTTTGAGAAAGCACAGGGTAAAGACTTTAACCCGAATTCCACAGTTCAACTTCGTTCCCTTTTATTCGATTTTATCAATCTAACCCCAACGGGTAAGAAAACTGGTACTGGCGCCCACAGCACAGATGCGGAAGTCTTAGGACAACTCGCTGAAGAGCACGCAGTACCTAAACATATCTTAGAGATACGTCAGAAGAACAAGATTAAGACTACTTATCTTGACAAGATTATACCAAATCTTGATATGGACAGTAGGCTACGTACAGGTTTTAACTTGCACGGAACTACTTCTGGTAGGCTCTCTTCTAGTGGTAAATTGAATATGCAACAGCTTCCGAGGGATAACCCCACGGTCAAAGGCTGTATATTAGCAAATGAAGGGCATAAAATCGTCTCTATGGACTTAACAACGGCAGAGGTGTATGTTGCCGCTGTTTTGGCGAAAGACGCAGGACTGCAAAATGTATTCAAGAGTGGAGGCAACTTCCATTCTAGTATTGCAAAGCAAGTCTTTAAACTACCATGTGAAGTTGAGGATGTCGATGAATTATACAAAGACAAACGTCAACAAGCAAAAGCCGTCACCTTTGGTATAATGTATGGTGCAGGCCCAGCTAAAATCTCATGGCAAGTTTCGAAGGACTCTGGAACAGAGTTCTCAATGCATGATGCTCAAGAAGTTATCCGCGAATACTTCCAATCATTCCCTAATCTGAAGAAGTGGTTAGATGACTGCGGTACGTTTATTCGTGCTAATGCTTTTATCTACAGCGAATTCGGACGGAAGCGTAGGCTTCCCAATGCTCAAAGTAAGGACAAGGGCATTGCGTCTCACGAGGTAAGAAGTGGAATTAACTTTTTAGTACAATCTGTCGCATCGGACATAAACCTATTGGGTGCGATTGATATGCAACATTACATCAATAGAAAAGGGATGAAATCCAAGATATTCGGACTTGTGCATGATTCAATTCTAGCAGAAGTACCAGAAGATGAAATGGAAATCTATTGTACAAACCTGAAAACCTTCGTTCAAAAAGATCGAGGTTTTTCAATACCGAACTGTCCTGTAGGCTGTGACTTTGAAATAGGTAACGATTACAGTTTTGACAAATGGGATAAAGTATATAATAATGAAATATATAAAAACAACTGCTAATTGCATGTATCAAACGATTAGAGTTAACCGCCACAACTTCAACCTTGCTGGCAAAGACAACTTTGATGATGTCGCAACGTTAATTCTAGGAATATTCGTCTTTGGTACCATGTACATTAGTTTGATTCAACTATAGTAGGAAATTAGGAAAATAATATGTTAAGAGGAACACGTGTTGCAATAACAGGTCACACTAGTGGTATTGGTAAAGAAATTTACGAATACTGTAAATTTAATGGTGCAGACGTTCGTGGATACAGCCGCAAAACAGGGTATGATTTAAGATTAGGTGGTGATAATGTCATCAACGATATACTTAAGTTTGACGCTGATGTTGTGTTTAATCACGCATGGGCACCTCGTACACAGAATAAAATTCTCAAAATACTACATACACAATGGGAAAAGTATAATAATAAGGTTATTATTAACACAGGATCGGCTACTTGTTACTACTCTATAGGTTCAGATATCTATGAGAGTGACAAGGCAGAGTTGAGGGATTACTGTATAGCCGCAGCTAAAAGCTATCCTCATCAGAACAAGTGTAGAATACACAATGTTTCGATGGGGTGGACAAACTCTAAAATACTAGAGGGAGTGGAAGATGGAGAGTACTTTATCGACCCTTATGAAGCCGCGTTGATACTGGTCAATTTAGTTCAACCGCAAAATTACGTGGTATCAGAGATTGTCGTGAACGCTAAGTTCAAGTCAATGTCAGAGATGCAAGCGCTGCGAGACATTGCAGTTGCAAACGTAATTAAAGATTTAGGAGCATAATATGACAGAGATATTAGCAAGTATAGTCGAGAATCCAACGCTTAGGACAACTTCACAGATAACCGAAGCAATAGCGAAAGCAGACCCTCGAACTAATACTTACATGCCAGTTAGTGCAGGAATAGAGTCCACAGCGGCTCTAGTCTATGCAGCAAGAGACCCCGAATTGCACCCCTTCTGTGTGCACTGGTACGAACAACGCTACGGCTTGTTTGCGGACGCGATGGCGTTTTACACACAGAAACAAGCAGAATTCTTTAAGTTGCCATATGGTAATGATAAGAGTATGCTTTCGATGCTTCCTCATACTAGAGAGGTTCCGATCATTGTATCAGGACTAAGTGCTTTTATGACGGTAGTTTTAGGACAGCCTGGAGGAATTAAATTTAAATGGTTTATGATGGGTGCTAACGCAGAAGACGACATGCGTATGCGTTTACAATTTAGAGAGTACCGTAAAATTATGGCACTCTACTCCAGCGATGTTTTAGATGGTAGCGGTGTTGACTTAAAAGAAGTTAGACAAGTACCGCAAATACTAAATCCATTAGACTTTTTAACAAAATCAGAAATGTATGCTCTAATTATAAGAGAGTGTCCTGAGATGTTAGATATGGTATGGACGTGCTTTCAGCCAAAAGGTACATTAAAAGGTAAAGATGGCAAAATTACAGGGTATATCCCTTGCAATACTTGTTACAAGTGTGCAGAACTAGAACAAGCAAAGAAGACAGCAGCGGATGCTGTATTCAGGTATCAAGAGGGAATCAAATATTTTAGTACAATATTAAAGGATATGAAGTAATGAAACCTTTCTTAGTAAGAAGTTTCATGTATCCTCACGAAACAAAAACCGTAAACAAGTACGTTGACTTGATGATAAACAACAAAAAAGTAGGACTATATAAGAACGATAGCGGTAACTACTGGCAACTAAATGGTGATCCATTAACAGACGCCATTGGTCTTGTATACCAAGAAACTGTCTCAGC
>Ga0308011_10000801_pt1 | contig 15690 bp, 10 predicted proteins | sample Neamet177_FD_203144 | JGI IMG/M metagenome (GOLD analysis project Ga0308011, IMG submission 203144) | Marine microbial communities from water near the shore, Antarctic Ocean - #177 | ecosystem: Environmental > Aquatic > Marine > Unclassified | place: Southern Ocean | collected 2014-07-25 | reverse complement strand
CTTGGACAATCGCAACTTTAGAACGCAACACTGATGACGGTGTTGTAGTAGCTCATTGGCGCGCATCAGACAGCGAAGTAGTCGGCTCTGGTGATGACGCTGTAACACACTCAGGTAGCAGCTATGGCACTTGTGGCTTCACACCCGATGTAGACGCAGAAGACTTTACACCCTATGCAGACATCACAGAAGCTCAAGCTACTGGCTGGGTAAAGGATGATATGGGCGAAGAGGCTGTTGAAGGTCTTGAAGCCTCTATAGCCTCACAGATTGCAGAGTCTAAGGCTCCTGCGATATCTGTAGGAACACCTTGGTAAAATGTTAGCCGAGATTGCAGCAGCTAACGCAGCTTTTAAAGTCATTAAGACTGCTTTAAGCCACGGTAAAGAACTTTATGATTGTTCGGAAGCTGCTCAATCTTATTTTAGCAATAAAAGCATTATAGCCAAAAGAGTATCCCAGAAAGGAAAGTCAGACCTTGAGGCTTTTATGGCTCTTGAAAAAATCAAAGAACAAGAAGAGTGGCTGAAAGAGTATATGATATATGCTGGCCGAGCTGACATGTACAGCGACTGGCTAAACTTTCAAAGCGAGTGCAAGCGCAAACGAGAGCAGCAAGAAAAAACAAGACTTAGAAACCGACAAGAAACTTTAAAACTTATAAAACAATTTATTACTTACATGGGCCTTAGCATAGCTCTTTTACCCATACTCATTTACACAATAATCTTTTTTGTTAAAAGATAACCACAGGGCTTAAACAATGACCGTAGAAGAAGGAAAAGAAGTAATAGATATTGCAGCAGCATCAACGGGCATAATGTCCTTAGCAGCTTGGCTGCCCCCTACCGCATCGTTGTTTACTATTATATGGTTAGGCATTAGAATATATGAATCAGAAACAATTCAAAAGATAGTAAACAAGGAAGACTAAATGCAGTTTTATATTCTAACCTCTGGAAATTTAAAAGCTCTCAAGCGTCACTTTGACTCTGAGTACAGCGGGTTTAAGAAAAAAGATGCAGTAGTAATTATTAATAGTTTAAATGAAGACTACATTAAAGAAGCTGTAAGTTACTGTACTAAGAAAAAGATTGAGCACCACGTTACCGAAAGCAATGGAACACCGGCAAAGGGCAAGAACTCTTTGCTAGAAGCCTTCCTAGCTTCAGATAACGACTACTGTGTAATGATAGACGGGGATGACTTTTTAACTCCTCACGGTGTTTGGATGTATAAACATCTTGCAGGACTAGAGACTCCACCAGATGCAGTATGCTTAATAAACCAAAGGTCTATAAAGAAGATAAACCATAAGCCGTATTCTGTAAAGCCTTTTACTGTAGACTATGAAAACTTATTAACTTTAGACTACTTGCACATGTTTAATGAACTGCGTGGGTTGAGCATTCCAAAGGCTACATATTATAATACGCTATACAACAACTACTATACTGAACAACGTAAGTATAGTGAAGGCGATGAAATACATTGTCGTGTTACATGGGTAAGTAAAAAGGCAGCAAGTTTTAAATTCAACGAAGAGTTGATAATCGGCGAAGATACTTTACATATGCTGCGTTTAAAACATGAAGCTTTAGAAGGACGCTTAAACTTTTACACTAATGACGAGCAGCCAGCGACCTACATATATGACGAGAGAACTCCCGGCACTGTTCAGAAGACATCTAAGTTTGGAATAGACTATGAGTGGATGAACGACTACTTAGTTGCTTTGGGGGAGATGGGAAAGAAAAACTATCTCCACGAAAACACAAGGCTTCCTGAGTTAAAAATAGACTACCCGAAAGATTACGTGTACGATGACTATGACCTTACTAGCGAATATGCACACAAGGTTGATAACGAATACATAACTTTTCCTAAAAATGCTACGGACACCGCAGTAAAGAAGTGTCACAAGTTTTTAGAATCTTTAGAAAACAAACAAGCAGCATAGCGTAGGAACATATTAATGAGTAAGAAAACTCAGTCAAAAGAAATGAAAGCTTTAAGGGCTTTAAAGAAATTAAAGAACTATAGAGCTATGGCTTATGGTGGCGCAACAATAAACGAAGTTGTGACTTACGGAAGCAGCAGCGGCGGTGGCGGTGGTGGTGGTAATTCTAATTACAACACTTCTTATAATAACTCTGCTGCTAGTTATGGTGGCTCTAGTGGCACTAGCTATGGAGGCGGCAGTGGGAGCAGCGTAACTACTGGAAAGGTAGAAGACACAGCGGAAGGAATTGAAGAGGAAGAAGTAGAAGTAAAAGAACCTGAAATAACTGAGGTTGATTTAGTTAAAAGTGAAAGTGGCTTGTATCTTGTAAGGGACACATATGTAAACGAAGAGGGTGATACTGTTGCTGCCGAATACTCTACAAACCCAGAAGACGGTAAAACTCAAGCCCAGATAGACGCTACAGTCCGAGCACAAGAGTACAAAAATAACTTAGCAGCTAGTGAAGCCGCAGAGTATGCGGAACAACGGCGTTTAACAGACGCAGAAAACAAAATATCCCCTGAAGACAACGCAAACGTACAAGAGGCAGTAAATACAATGAGTAGTGTAGCGAACGGTTATACCGGAACAGTTGAAAACACAGGTGGCGGCACAGCGACTGAAGGCAGTACAGGCAATGTAAATACTAATACTGCCGGTGCTCCAACAGACATTGAGCAAGAAAACCCTACGTATGTAGCGCCCGAAATGGCGGCTGCAAAAATAGGTGTTGCTGCTGGTTATGCGCCCAATATTACTGATGTGCGGAATATTGAAAAGCTTGACGATGCTGGGACTGCCGATGCTGGTACAGTAGATGCTCCCGCAGGCGTAGGTTACAGTTCTCAGAAAGCCCCTACTAAAGTAAAAGCTCCCAAGGACATGGAAGGCCAGACATACACCGCAGCGCAGGCTGGGGACGGCACAGATGTCACAGCCGCACAAGGCAAAGTATCTAAAGACGCTCAAGCTAAGCTAGATGACGCTACGCTTACAGAAAAAGCTGAAGCTGCTGAGCGTGACAAGGCTGAAGAGAAAAAGGCTGAAGCAGCGGTTGAAGAGTTTGTAATTAGTGATGGAGCTTACGTAAACAAAGTAACCGGCAAGGTTGCAACTGTAGTACAAGCTAAGGACGCAGAAGCTGCTCAGCGCGAAGCCATTACAGGTGAACCTACCCCTGAAGGCGAAGCTGCTGAAATTATGAGCATGTATGAGTTTAACCAACTTGAAAAACGTGCAATCAGTAAAGACAACGCAATTAAAAACTTAAAGTCTCAAGGACTATCTGACAAGGCAATTGCTAAGCGCCTTGCCGATAACCCACAGTTAATTGCTGATGAGTTTGATGACCTTCCCGAAGACATTAAAACTACCCTGTCCGGTCTTCCGCAAGAAGCGCTTGTAAGCGTTCAGATGGAAACCTTGATGGCTGGCATGGAAGATGGTGAGATTCCTGCATGGGCTAGACCCGCACTAGCTAAAGTAGAATCTAACTTAGCTATGCGTGGTATGAGCAGCTCAAGCATCGGAAGAGACGCACTCTTTAATGCAATTATTCAAAGTGCTATTCCAATGGCTCAGAGTAATGCTCAGGCTGTTCAAAACGCTACGTCTCAGGACAAGCAGATTGCAGCAGACTTCCTAGCTAAGAACGCAGGCTTTAAGCAGCAGATGGATTTGGCTAACATGTCTAACGACCAGCAAATGCGATTAGCTAACCTGAGTGCGTTGAATCAAGCATCTTCTGAAAACATGAACGCTAGGCAGCAAACAGAACTAGCTAACCTTAATAACCGTATGCAGACTAATTTGCTTCAGGGCAAGATTGCTGCTGACATGGGCATAGCTCAGTTAAATGTTGACCAGCAGCGAGCAGTACAGAACGCTTCTATGGTCGCTAACGTAGACATGACTAAGTTTAATGCAGCCCAGCAGGTTGAGTTGACTAACAGTAAGTTTATGCAGAGCATGGTAGCTACTAAGTTTAGTGCTGACCAGCAGACCGCAATGCAGAACGCTACTGCAATGGCTACTATGGACATGGCTAACTTAGACAAGAACGCTAAGCTTGCTGTACAGAACGCACAGGCTTTCTTGCAGATGGACATGACTAACTTGAGCAACGAGCAGCAAGCCAATGTAATGAAAGCTCAAAACCAACAACAAGTCCTATTAAGCGATACCGCAGCTAAGAATGCTTCACTTCAGTTTGGCGCAGCTAACGAGCAACAGACACAACAGTTTATGGCAAGCCTTGGAGTTCAAGTAGAGCAGTATAACTCTTCTTCAAACGCAGCTCGTGAGCAGTTTAACGCTACTGCAAAAGATAGAGCGGCGGCAATAGATGCAGGCAATGAGTTACAGGCCGCATCACTCCAAGCTCAGCTAGATACAGATGTTGCTAAGTTTAACGAACAACAAGACTTTCAACGTGACCAGTGGAATGCTTCAAACGCACAGGCTGTTGAGCAATCTAATGTTCAGTGGCGCAGACAAGCTAACTTAGTTGATACCGCAGCTCAAAACTCTGCAAACCAACAGAACGCTCAGATAGCTTATAACTTAACATCTCAAGAACAGACGCAGTTGTGGCAGCAGTTACGTGATGAAGCCGCTTACATTCGACAGAACTTTGAAAACGAGCAGCAACGAAAAGCTCAGTTGTTGGCTACAGCTATTGGTAACGAGAAGGTATTTAAGTCTGACAACACCACAAAAGTTTCTTCACTGTTACGCACACTTGACTCAGCTATTGGTTAAAGCCAGCAACCACAACTTTAAATAATTAAACACTAAAGGTATTAAATAATGGGATTTTTAAAAAGCATTAGTAAAGGTTTTAAAAAGATTGGCAAAGGTCTTAAAAAGCACTTTAAAAGCATTGGCAAAGGCATCAAGTCTGCTATGGGTAAGATTGGTAAGTTTATGGGTAAGATTGGCATTGTGGGTCAAATAGCATTAATGTTTACTCCAGTTGGAGCTATGCTGAGTGGAATGATGGGAAGTATAGGCAACGTAGCTGGAAGCATGTTTGGAAAGGTGGTGGGTAAAGCGGCAGTCCAAGGCGCAGCAGGCTCAGGACTTCTTGGAAGCTCCAGCGCTATACTGCGAGGCGCAGGTACAGTGCTTAAAGCCGCAGGAAACTTTGCACAGGCGGGGCATTCAGCGTTTAGAACTATTACAGATGGAATATCTAGCTTTGTTGGTGAGTTTTCTAAAACAGCTTTAAAGAAAATTCCGGGAATGGAAAACGTTATGCCTAAGTATCTCGGCAGCGGGTCTGATACTTTCTTTGGGGGTGAAGACAGCGCGTGGAGCAAAGTAACGAGCAAGGTAAGCTCAGACGCAGCCGCTATATTAGATAGTTTTGATGAAGACATTGGAGGCGTTAGTAAAATATTAACTCAGCCCCAAACAGATTTAAAAGCAAAAGCACAAGCGCAAGTAAACAAAACAGCTACTGGAGTTGATAGTGTTGGCCCTATGAAAGAGGGTTATAAGTTTCCTGACGCTACAAAATCTCTTGACGTTAGTGTTTCAGCAGAAGGCGTAAATCCTCTTGACTATGATGTTTCGGGACTTCCTGATGTTACTAAAGCTACTGAGTCGTTAGGCGGTGGAATACCTGCTGCAAAAGAGAGTCTTTTAAGTCAAGTAACTGGCTCAGTTAAAAAAGGCTATACTGATTTTTTAGATGGTCGTCCAGTAGGTCAAGCAGTGACAGAAGAACTAATTGGAGGCGCAACTGAAGCTATATCAGAAGGAGTTGTAGGTGGAATAAAGCAACGTGCGTATGATGCAGTTGTCCCTGTAGAAAAAATTGAAAGCTTTAGCACTTATGTTGCGCCCCTAGAAGGACAGGCTGACATCGGCGCTTATGCTTCCGCAGCAATTAATGACAGAGCTATGCAGATTCAAGTGAGCGGAGACAACTACTTCCAAGGTCACCCTTACGGCTTTGGAGCTAGTAAGTATGTAGAGCAAATGGCACAGGCTACTGGAGGAAACCGATAATGGATGAAGAACTATACAACGCAGAGCGGTCTAAAATGGGCCGGTCTATTCCGGGTCAGTCGTTAACTAACGACCCTGCTAACCCAGCCCCTTATGAGAAAGCTCCAGAGATTACTAACGTCCACGAAGGTACTGAGTATCTTTTTGACTTTATAACTGAAGAAACTGTTTACGCATCGCTAATGACTGGAATTTCTAAGGGTGTGCCTGTGATGGCTATTGTACAGGTAATCCTTTTTAACGAGTTTCAGAAAGGTAAGTGGAACCCTGACTTAATGTTGATGTTGGCTGAACCCTGTGCATATATACTCATTGCCCTTGCTGAGCGTTTAGACCTCGACATTATAATCGACAATGACGAAGAAGAAGGGGATGTGTTTGGTGTTGATATGGAAAAAAATCAAATGGAAACACTAAGAGAAGCAGCATCTAAAAACGGCATGCTTCCTCAAGGCTTCATTACCGAAGAGATGGCGAGTGAGATGGAAAGCCTTCCTACAATGGGAAGCCTCCTTGAGCCGCAAGCAGAAGAAGCAGCCCCAGTAGCCCCAGCGCAACCTAGCCTCATGGCACAACCTGAAGGACAATAAACATGGCACAAGATTCAATTGCATACGGCGAAAGCCTCTTAGCAGATGTTAGAAGCAGAAACGCTAAAGAACAAAAAAGAGCTGAGTCACGCGCAAAGAAAGATTTTTGGAAGAGCGCTGCTGTTAAGATAGGGCTTAATGTTGCTGAAAACTATATGAAGGAGCGCCAGACCACTTTCTTAAACAATGAGGCTGCGGTAGCTAATAAGATTGAAATGACTACTGGTAACGACTATGCTAACAGTGTAATTAAAGAGCACGAGCTTGCTGCTGCATATAAAGGCGGTGTTAATGGTTATGTAATGGATAACCTTAAAAATGAAATTGACTTTGAGTACGGTAAAAAGTTTGCTAAAGGCGACCGAAGCGAGTCAGACTATAGCGCTTTTCTTAACTCGCAAGCTGAAGAATTGTTTGATGGCCGATTAAAAGGCTACAACGATAAACTTGCTGCTACTCAAAAACATTTAGCTGAGGGAAATTTAAAGTTATACAACACGAGCATGAACAAATTAGCAGGCGATGGCACACTTACAGGCGGTGTTGCGGCTGCAATTGGAAAGCTTACAGGCAATGCTAATGCTGACTTACACAACAAGCAGGTTAAGGATGCTCTTGCACGAACCAAGGCGTATCAGGAAACGTATAACTCTACTTGGAAACAAACAAGAAACGCCCAGCTTTCTAAGGCTATTGCTGTCGAGATGCCTGCTGATGGCGGTCTTCCTGCCCCTCAAATTAGCACCCCTGTACAAATAACCAGTGAAAATTTATTGGGTGAGAAGATAACTTCGTTTGTATCTCAGGTTGTTCAACAAACTAGAAACGCCGAAGGTAACCTAGTACCAAAATATTCAATGATGAAACTCGGTGGCAAGGGTTGGGAGCCTTATACTTCTGAAGCACAGAACAACAACTTAGACCTTTCAAGCATTGCAGGGGCAATATCGGAAAAGCAGCTAGCGGCAGGTAAAGTAAGGTGGCAGAACATGCCCGGTGAAGGAGTTAAAACACCACTTATAGAAGCGTTTAATAAGCAAATAGCGGCAGGCAATAACGGCCTCGGCCCCAAAGATGCGGGCCACGCTGCTTTTTTATTAGCCAAACAAGAAGCTTTTATTAGACAGGCTGAAGCTGCTGGCATACAAGCTGCAAGAGAAGGCTGGGGTACTGCTCAATCAGGAAGGCAAATTTACACGCAGGCAGTTTTAGACAGGCTCGAAAATACTGGCGGGGTTTCTGATATTGGACAGCTTAATATTTTTGATACTATGTTTGCAATACAGAAGTTGACTACTGGTTCTTCGCCGCTAGGAAAGTTACAAAACGGCAATGTGAGCTTAGAACAACTTGCAAATAAACCTAAAGAAATGTACGTGGCCTTGAGCAACATGAGCACAGGTAACCGAGATAAACTGTTTAAAAGACTAGCAGAATCAGAAGAGAATGGTGTTGACGGTGGCGTTAATTACTTTAAAGGCAATCTAGAAAGCCCCCGTTTTGCAAATTATATAGACGGCTTTAAAAATGTTTTCCAAAACAAAACAAAATATAACATGGACAATTTTAAGTCTGTAGACGCGATGCTGAAAAATTCGATACAAGAACTAAAGGATAGAACTCCAGAAGAAGTAGAAGCTTTATCAGTAGAGGAAAGACGACAGCAGCGGATGGAAGCTTTAAATAAATCGCTACAAAAATCATACCGCTAATTAGTTTTCAGTTTAGTTTATTTTAAGGATAATAATTAATGTCAAAAGAATCATACGGTGAAACACTCGCTATAGTAGAAGCACAGGGAAGCTGGGATGTAGGTCTTACAGAAACTCAAGTGGCTGAATACGAAAACCAACTTGTGCCTGAAGGCTACTCAGTAACTGATTGGGAACAGGACGAAGGTGTTTTATCAAGCTTTGAAGTCCTTACAGATTATTTATCTGAGAATCAAAGTGTTGCGCGTTACGCAATAGACCAAGCTTCAACGGGCCAAACCGATGACCCTGCTGAGTACATGCGTGACTTAACTGCACGTATAGGTGCGCCCTTGTCCCTTGCCGCCTCGTTAAAAGATGCTCCAGAAGAAGTTAAAGCGGCTTATAGAAACATGAAGTCTCGCTGGGACAAGGCATCTATAACGGGGGTTGGCGAAGTAGCTGACGCTGTTTTAGATTACGGAACCGATGTAGTTGCTAGTCCAGAAGGCTTAGCAACTATTGGAGGTCTTTTGTCAGGCACTGTTTCATTTGGTGCGGGCACAGCAGTTACAATAGCAACTCGAAAAGCGGCTCAACTAGCTGGTCAAAATGCACTTACTAAAGCTGTTAAAGCTTCTTATGCTGCTACAGCTAAGAATCCTTTAACGGCTAGTACGCTTATTGGTACAGGTCATGGACTTGTTGCTGGACACTTAGCGCAAGAACTAGACATTTCTGCTGACATAAAAGGTGAAGAAGATTATAGCGCCGCTGAAACTTTAATAGGCGGTGTAATTGGCGGCACATTAGGTTTTGGATTTGCTAAAGGCATTGGACTATATGCAAACTCTAAGGTAGGTAACCAAGTATTTAGAGAGTCTACAGAATCTCGAAAAGAACTGTCTATTCCCGAAGGCTCTAAAGCTTATGACGAAGCGATAGAAGGCGAGTGGATGCCTGCGTCTAGTGGAGATGTGCTAGATGAAGCAATGCGCTTAGAAGGCCGTACAGCTACAACTGTAGACGGTGCAGACAACGCTGGTGCAAGGACATACGACAGCGAGGCTATGGACACAGCAGCACAGAAGTTTACTGACGACATCGGTGGTGGTGAGAAAACTAAAGCTGAAGTCTTAGCCCGTATTAGAGCTGCCGCAGCTAATGAGCCTACAGCCGAAGGAAGAGCAAGCGCAATTAAACAGGGGCTGTACACAATAGCTTCTGATATTAGCGGAAACTTCTATGGTAAGGCTGCTGGTGTGTTGTCCCCCATTACTAAGTTTTCAGGGACTGCTGCTCAGCTACAAAAGAAGTTAAGCCACGAGTTTGGAATTAAATATAAAGTCCAAGACGAAGTTGTAGCTAAAGACCTGTCTGAAGTTCAGCGAGAAGTCACCGGGAAAGTAAATGAACGCTTCCGGGCTATTGTTGAAAAGCTTTCATTAAGTGAAATTGATACTAAGTTTGCTTCAGAGATTAATGCAGCCCTAAGTAAAAATCTCCGCAGCAGCAAGCCTGTTAAATATGAATACTTTGATGACGCAACTAACGCTGCAATTAATAAAGCATCTTTAGAAATAAAAGAACTCTACAACGAGATGGGTATTGACTTATCTAAAATAAAAGTTATTGACAAGCTTAAAGGCAACTATGTTCCTCGTCAATGGAACCGCCGAGCTATCGAAGAAAACCAAGATGAACTTGTAGAGTTATTTAAAACTAAAGCAAACATGTCTCCAGCAGCAGCTAGAAGAACAGTAAAGAACATGCTAGACGTTAAGAACCAAGTAGACGCAGGAGGTGGAGGTGGTCATTTCTTCTCTGCTAAAAGAAAAATTAACACAGTTGGTGACGATGCTGATTTTGAAAAGTTTTTAAACAATGATGTTTTAGGAACACTACACGCCTATACTTTTCAGTATGGTAAGTCTATTGCTAAGCACCGTGTGTTAGGTGTGCGTAATTATGATGACTTCCGAGGCTTCTACATTAACAGAATTAAAGAAGAGATGACAGAAGCAGGTGAAACCTTTACGCCTAAAATTGAGCGCCAGATAGAAAAGCTGTACAGAACTGCAACGGGTGAGGGTATGGAGCGTTACGGCCACAAGACTCAAGTCGCTGTAGATACGTATAGTTTTGCTAGTCGGGTAGCTCTTCTAGGCATGGCCACCCTTTCAAGTTTAACAGAAGTTTTTTTAAACGTAGGCAAAGCCGGTGTTCGTAACTCTATTAAAGGGTTTGGCGAAGCTATAGAGCAATCGCATAAAAGGGTAACTAAGAACTTAGAGTCAGATTTAATGACTAATCATGGCCTCAATGCTAAAGAAGCCCTGACTGAAATGCGTAACTTTAGTCTGCACGTAGACCAAGCTCTTGCACAGGTAGGAGACAGGTTAGCGGGCGATGAGCTGATGACTGTTGGTTTGCAGAACGCAAGCAATAAGTTCTTTCGTTTAAACATGCTCGACCAGTGGACTAAGTTTGTACAAAACGTATCTCACTCAAGTGGAAAAAACTTAGTAAACGAAAACATTGAAAAACTGGCAGTCCGTTACAAGAATCAACCTATGGATAAAGCCGGTGAAGTGTTAGCAGGGGAACTAGCTGAACTAGGCATTGATGCTAAAAAGGCTGTTTCTTGGTTTAACGCAGGAGCTAAACGAACAGACGACTTCTACAAAAACGATTTCTTAGGAGGCGTTGCACGTTATACGAACTCTGTAGTGTTGCAGCCTACTGCAATGTCAGGCTTAAAGCCACTCCTTTTTTCTAACCCTAAGACTGCTGTGTTCTTTCAGTTACTTAGCTATCCCGCAGCGTTTACAAACACTGTGCTGAAGGGTGCTGCTAAGTCGCTTATAAAAGCTCCTACACGCAATGCCGGTAAGTTAGCTGCTGCTGGACTAATTATGACCGGCATGGCTCGCTGGACTAACTACGCCCGTACTGGTGGGGAAAGCGAAAGAGGTAAAAGTTTAGATGAGATTTACGGAGCAGCTATAGCTCGATGGGGTGGTAATGGCTTATTGTTAGACAGCTTCCAACGTGCTCAGACAGCTACTAAATATACCAGAAGCAATCTATCCTACGCTGCAATGCCTTTTGGCCCCGCAGTTTCAGATGCAATTAGTTTAATTCAGCAGGGCATTATACCCACAATAGGATATAAAGTTCCTTTACTTTCTGGAAGCTATTTTGGAAAACAAATCTTAGGCGAGCGCACTGTTGATAGGTATAGAAAAGGTTTAAGAGAAGCTCAAACAGATGTCTTTGGTGGACTTATCGAAACGTTTGATGAGCAGCCAAAAGCAGTAAGCTTTAATGCTGGCGGTTCAGTTGCTGCTAAAATAGCTCCTTCAATTGTAAGCTTGTTTCAAAAGAAAGGCCACGAAGCTCTTGAAGAAAGCTTGCCTATTGCGTTGTCGGGAGATGTCGCTGGAACAATAACAAGCTCAACTAAAGGACTGCTTGATTTTAACTATGTCAGAGACACTGCTGATAAACTTGAAGGTTCCATTTCTTTAAGGTTAAACGAAGGCGATATAGCTTTAGATGCAGACACAGCCGCAGAGTTGGCTGAAGCAAATATTGCTACTATGTTTAATTCTCGAAAAGGAACTTTAGAAGACGCAGAAAACAGCGTGAACTTTAAGAAAGCTTTAGACGAAACAGACCCTATAAAAGCACAAGAAAATTTAAGCGCTTATCAAAAAGAACTAGGTTACACGGATGACCAACTCTTTGCATTGCAGACTATTGACGAAATTGAAGATTTGAACGGCAGCAAAGAAACAATTAAGGGTTCTGTGTTTCAAGACCTTAAAGAAATTAAAGAAGCTTATGACAGTGTTAACATTGAAGTGTCTGAGGCTGACCGTTACAAAGCAAAAGAAGCTTTGTTTGATGAAGACAGTTTAGACGCAACGCATGAAATTTTAACTCAGTTTGTTAAAAATGAACAGCCTTTGGTATCCGAAGCGGGCGCTCCTATTATTGCGAGAGATGCAATTATTAAAATTGCAGCTAATGGAAAAGTAAACTTTAATAAATTTAAAGCTCCTAAAATAAACCCTGATAAAAAGCCAGACGCTTCTTTGTCAGAAGCTGAACGAGAAGCAGCGCTACAGGAACACCTTAAAAATTCTTTTGAGAAAAAGTCGGTGTTCCGAACTATCAGCACTTTTAAGGATAGAGAGTATAATATTTCTTTTGTGTTTTCTCGTGAAGTAGGGATGCACGCAGGCACTAGAGGCGTAGCTAAAACTATTCAGTTCCGTGATGCTGTGTTTGATGTGTATGATGGCGAGAAGGCAAAAGACACGTATATGGGCTTTAAGGATAAAAGACTACAGCAAGACTCTTATGAAGACGAACTTAAAAAACTTGAGCAGGTAGCTAAGCTTAAAGACAAAAAGATTACACCTACTGAAACGCAAGAGGGCTACATTAGTGTTAAAAACCCCTTGTTATACAGAGGCGAAACAGCGGTTGACACTTGGGCAGCCGATAAAATATTAAGCGAGACAGACGGCACAAACGAGCTGTTTTTAAACATTAAAAAATCAGGAGGCAAGATAACTGAAGATACTAAAGCAAGCTTGAGAGGTTTACGTGAACGTGCTATTGCTTTACAACAAGAACCTACAGGAAACATTGTAGATATTTTAGAGCATCAGCTAATGAAAAACGAGCTGACTATTGATTTTCGAGAGATGTTGAAGGGCTTAGGCTTTGATTCTATTAAGTATGTAAATGAAATTGAATACGGTTTTAAGAAAGAGTCTAAGTATTCTTATATTCTTTTTGACCCTGAGCAATTTAAATTAACCACTTCTGCTGCGTTTGATTCCACAGACCCTCGTCAAGCATACGTAACAGGCAGCATTGTGCGAGGAGTTCAAAAAGCTTTTGCACCTAAGAAGGCTTCTGGACTTTATAGCGAAGCACAAAAAGCTGCTCAACAACTCCAAGGCAAAAAGCCTCGGGCCGGTCAGTCGTTCTTAAACGAAATGAAAGACGTAACGCCAGATGAGTTAAACTGGATGGGCGCTACAGAACGCTTTGGAAATGACAAGCTCGCAACTAAAGAAGAAGTGCAAGGGTTTTTTGAGGAGAATGACTTTGACTTTGAAGTTCAAGTAGGTCGAAGCAGACCTGAAGAGATAGAAACAGTAGATGATATGCCTACACTTACTGGCAACGAAGATGAAGAAATAGCGCTCTTTGAAAACTGGCTTGATGAAAACAAACCTTTTGAACGTGAGATGATGGACGACTTGTTAGACGAAGACCCTGATGCTTGGGACGAAATGTATGTTGAGCTTATGGATGAGTGGCAGGAAAGTACCGGAGGAATGGGAGATTTTGCAACTCAAAAAGCACACTTGGACTATTCGTTTGAAGGCACAAATACAAAGAACTACCGTGAGCTTGTAATTTCAATTCCAGATAAGTATAAGAAAGTTGACCTAGATTATCAACACACTATGCATCACCCAGCCAGTAAAAACCAAATAGCTCATGTGCGGCTGGCCGACATTGACCAAGCTGACGATGCGTTTACTAAGACTTTATTAGTTGATGAGATACAGTCGGACGCTCATCAAACCGCTGGAGGTAAAGAAGGTGCAGGTTATTTAACAAAAGAAAAGGCAAACGCAAAAGCTTTAAAGCAACAAGAGCTGGAAGACCGTAGGCAGAAAATAAGTGCCTCGGAACTTTCTGAAGAAGAAAAAGATAAACTATTAGATGAACTCTTAACAGACGCTCAAGATTCAGGCGTAGTATTTGATTCGTCTGATGTTCCAGACCTTCCACTTAAAAAGGACAAGCAATGGGGCGCTGTTGGCCTCCGTCAAGCTATGAAGGTAGCAGCAGAAGAGGGCTATGACCAAGTTGCTTTAACTACTGGGCGTTTACAAGCTGAAAGAAATAGAAAGGTAGGCGACATCAGCGAAGCTATATTTTATAAACAGACTGGTAAAGACAGCACGGGTTGGTCAGTACAAGGCATTAGAAATGACGAAGATGGCATGGGTGATTTTTTAGTTAACTTTGATTCTTATGAGGATGGCGTTGAAAAACTACCTAAGCTTATTGGAAAAGAAAATACAGGCAAACTACTAGCTACAACCCCCGATGACTTAGGAGACTACGCGCTTGTACAGCCCATGACCTTTAAGCAAGGCGGTCAGAAGTACACGGACTTTTATGATGGCACCCTACAAAAGATTTGGAAGCGCGACTTTGCTAAGAAGTACGGTGTAGATATTAAGATGGTTAAGTACGACCGTAATGATAAAGTTGTAGAGTTGCCTACTTTAACAATTACTGATAAGATGCGCGAAGATATTAACCGTGGACTTAAAATGTTTGTTGAAGGCGGCTATGTAGACAAAGCTGAGCTAGTGCAGAAAATAGAACCTGTTGCAGGTACAACACCCTCTATCACTGCACCCAGCAAAACGCTTAGTGCTTTAAAAAAATTAACAGGAGAAAATACTAATGGATGAGCAATTTGATTACTTTGAACTAGAAGATTTTGACTGCCAAGAAACTGGCGAAAACGAAATGAGTGTAGAGTTCATCCACAAGTTAGACCAACTCAGGGAGGCTTGTGGATTCCCATTCATTATAACTAGTGGCTTTAGAAGTAAAGACCACAGCATTGAAAAACGTAAGGAGAAAGTAGGAACACATGGTCAAGGTATTGCAGCAGACATTAAAATTAGTTCGGCACAACAGAGGTACACGATTGTTAAGGAAGCTATCAAGATGGGATTTGGAGGCATTGGAATACACCGTGTCTTTGTCCATATTGATAACCGCTCTCGGAGTGGTGATAAACCTCCTGTAATGTGGTTGTATTGAGGGGTAGTATATGAGTATTTTAAGTTCACTGATTGGCCCTGTTACTGGGCTGCTTGATAAGTTTATAGAGGATAAAGACGCTAAGAATGCAATTGCTTTCCAGATTTCAACGATGGCAGAGAAACATGCACAGGAGCTTGCGAAGGGTCAGCTTGAAGTCAATAAGGTTGAAGCGGCACACAAGAACATGTTTGTTGCTGGATGGCGGCCTGCTGTGGGTTGGGTATGCGTGGCTGGCATGGCGGGTAACTTCATTGTTATCCCGATGGCTAATTTTACGTTGGCTTTATCCAATTCTGACATCGTCATACCGCTGGTAGCTTTGTCTGAAATGATGCCGGTGTTAATGGGTATGTTAGGCTTAGGAGCTATGCGTACAGTAGAGAAGGCTAAAGGCGTACAGAGGGAAAAGTAAGATGGCAGCTAAAAAGAAAAAGGCCGATACAGCCAAAGGAAAGCAGCACAGCGCCCAGCCTAAGAAGATTGCAAAGAAAACAAGGAGATACAGAAAATG
>Ga0308011_10000798_pt1 | contig 15715 bp, 14 predicted proteins | sample Neamet177_FD_203144 | JGI IMG/M metagenome (GOLD analysis project Ga0308011, IMG submission 203144) | Marine microbial communities from water near the shore, Antarctic Ocean - #177 | ecosystem: Environmental > Aquatic > Marine > Unclassified | place: Southern Ocean | collected 2014-07-25 | reverse complement strand
AACTTAGAGCAATTGAATAAAGTATATGGAAATATGCTTACTGCAATGAATCCAAATAAATAAATCATCAATTACTAAATAAACATAAAAGAATATGGCTGGAGGTAATTTGTCACCAAGACAGAAGATGATTAACATGATGTATTTAGTGCTTACCGCATTACTTGCATTGAATGTGTCAAAAGAGGTTCTGAATTCATTTTTTGAAGTGAATAAAGGTATTACTAGAACAACAATAAATTTTAATGCAAAAAATGGAGAGACTTATGCTGCTTTTGATGCTGCTGCTGAGTTGAATCCTGTTAAGGCAGGTCCTTTTAGAGAACAAGCTTATCAAGTTAAAGGAAGGGCAGATGAGTTAGTTGTTTATCTTCAAGAAATGAAATATAATTTAGTTCTAAAAGCAGATAAGAAAGTCTTTTTAGGTGCTGATAGTGAGATTTTTGATGCTGATGGTGATTTAATTGATGATAAAGGAATTGAGTTAAGTTGGGATGCACTCTCTGAATCTCAAAAAACAATGTCAATTGGATCATTATCTAATAAAGATGATAGACATGCTTCTGGAGATTTGTTTTATAGTGCTAAAAGGAAAAAAAATATTGCTACTGATTTGAAAACAAATTTCGTAGCATATAAAGATTTTATTATATCATTAGCTGCTGGTGATGAATCTTTAAGTTTATCGATAGATGAGACTTGTGATTTGTCAGATAAAAAAGTAAAAGGTGGTAAAAAACAACTTTGGGAAGAATATAATTTCTACGATATGCCATCAGTTGGGGCATTAACATTGCTTTCTAAAATGCAATCGGATGTAAGAAATACTGAAGCTGACATAATTAATATGTTAAGAGAAAATATTGATGCTGGTTCATTAAAGTTTACTTCTGCTGAAGGAATTCAAATTCCAAATTCTAATTTTGTTTTGAAGGGTGATTCTTTTAGAGCACAGATATTTATTGCAGCAAAAGACACTACTCAAGCACCAATAATCTATGTTGGAGAATATGATTCATTAGGAGGAGGGAAGTATGAAATGATTGGTGATTATGAGACGGTTAAAGTTGTAAATGGTAAAGGAATGTTCGCAACACGAGCAACTACTGAAGGTGCTAAGAAGTGGGGCGGATTAATTACTATGAAAACGGCTAATGGAACAAAAACTTATCCTTTTGCTGGTAAGTATTTAGTAGCGGCTAAAACAGCTGTTGTGTCTCCTACCAATATGAATATTTTATATTTGGAGGTTGATAACCCACTTAAAATTTCTGTACCAGGATATACAGCTGGTGAAATATCTGCAGTAATTAGTAATGGAAAAGTTGTCCCAGTTAAAAAATCATTAGGAGAGTATTCTGCTCGTCCTTCTAAAAAAGGAAAGGCAATGGTTTCTTTATATGCTACTGTTGATGGAAAACGTACTAAAATGGGGCAAATGGAATTTAGAGTGAAAGAAGTTCCTCCACCGAAACCAGAAATTCAATTTTCTGTTAATGTTAAAGGTGAGTTATTTATTGATAAAATGAAGATGGTAAATGCAGGTGGATTAGGTGCTAAATTAAAAGACTTTGATTTTAAAGGGGTAAGATATGTTATTACTTCATATAAGCTTACGGGTATGTATAAAGGTGAGCAGCAAAGTGATATTTCTAAAGGTCCAAAGTTTACAAATAAAATGGAAGGGATTATTAAGAATACAAGGTCAGGAAATAGTATAACAATATCAAACATTAAAGCTAGAAGGATAGATGCCAAAAACACTGCAGTTAAAAATTTAGATCCTCTAGTATTGACAATTAAATAATATAAAATTATGAAAAAAATAATCTTATTACTAGTAACGACTACTCTTTGTTTAGTGGGCGCGAATGCACAAGATGTATTGACTACAGAAGAAATGAATTCTGTATATAAAAAAGAAAAACACCATAATAAAAAAGTGCAACAATATGCACCTTTGCGTCAAGCTGATGTAATGTGGTCGCGTAAAATATGGAGAGAAATTGATTTGCGTCAAAAAATTAATCATCCTTTTTACTACCCTGAAAATGATGGAGTAGGGCATACTATTCAAGATAGAAAGAGTTTGATTGATGTGATTTATTCAGCAATACAGGAAGGAAGTATTACTGCTTATGGTAATGCTATAATGGATGATGAATTTAGAGAGGTGATGTCGCAAGATGATATTAAAAAAATTGGAGGTGCAAGAGAGAATTTAATTACAGTAACTGATTGGGATGCTGTAGCGGAAGGAGTTGCTCCTGAGGATGCTCAGATTACCACACTTGACAAAAAGAACTTTGATAGAAATTCTGTTAAAAAATGGAGATTGAAAGAGTCCTGGTTTTTTGATAAGCAGAGATCTGTAATGGATGTTCGTATTATTGGGATGGCTCCTTTGCAAGAAGATAAAGATGAAGTTTCAGGGCAGTTGACTGGTGGTTTTTCTCCATTATTTTGGGTGTATTTCCCTGAAGCAAGAGAGATATTGATTAATGCAGAAGTCTTTAATCTAGTGAAGAATAATGCTGAAAGAAGAACTTATGATGATATTTTCTGGAAAAGAATGTTTGGAAGTACTGTTACTAAAGAAGCAAATGTAATGGATAGGAAAATTAATGAATATATGATTGGTCTTGATGCTTTGTTGGAAGCTGAACGTGTTAAAACTGAAATATTCAATATTGAACATGATTTTTGGGAGTACTAATTCTCAAAATTAATTAAAACTTAAAAGCCCCTCTGGGGCTTTTTTAATTTGGAAAAAGAATATAAAATAGCAATTATTGGTTTAGGGTATGTAGGCCTGCCTTTGGCTTTGGCCTTTGCAGAACATTATGAGGTTGTGGGTTATGATATTAATGCTAAGCGTGTAGCCGACCTAAATAAAGAAATAGATAGTAATTTGGATGTTATTGTAAAATCTAATTCTAATTTGAGTTTTAGTAGTGATGAAAATGATTTGCTGGAATCGAATATATATATCATTACTGTACCTACTCCTGTTGATAAAAAAAATACTCCTGATTTATCATTTTTAAAATTGGCTTCAGAACTTGTTGCTCGTTATTTGAAAAAAGATGATATCGTTATTTATGAATCGACTGTTTACCCTGGAGTTACTGAAGATTTTTGCGTTCCTATTCTTGCTGAAATTTCAGGATTATCTTATAATGATGAATTCTATTGTGGTTATAGCCCAGAAAGAATAAGTCCTGGAGCTGAAAAATATACTTTAACAAATGTTGTTAAGATTACTAGTGGGTCTACTTTTAAAACTGCTGAGTTAGTAGATAACTTATATTGTAAAATAATAAAAGCAGGGACTTATAAAGCGCCTTCAATAAAGGTTGCTGAAGCTGCAAAAGTGATTGAAAACACGCAAAGAGATGTTAATATTGCTTTAATGAATGAGTTGGCAATGATGTTTGATAAAATGGAGATTAATACTTCTGAAGTATTGAATGCTGCTAAATCAAAATGGAATTTTTTGGATTTTAAGCCCGGATTAGTTGGTGGACATTGTATTGGGGTCGATCCTTATTATTTATTGCATAAATCAGAGGAAATGGGCTATAAACCTACTTTGTTGCATTCTTCTAGAACAATAAATAATAGTGTTGCTGCATTTATAGTTAACAAAACTATTAAATTGATGATAGAATCTGATAAGGTAATTAAAGATGCTTCTGTGTTGGTGTTGGGCTATACCTTTAAAGAAAACTGTTCGGATACGCGTAACACAAAAGTAAAAGACATTGTTGAAGGGCTAGAGAGTTTTTTGTGTAATGTTTCTGTTTTTGATCCTTATATTTCTTTAGGTTTGGATACTAATTGTATAAGTAACCCGTTTGATGAGTGGAATAAATATGATGCTATTATTGTGGCTGTATCTCATGATGAATTTATGAAGTATACTACTAGTGATTTTGAGCAGTTATCCAAAGGAAAACTTGTACTTTTGGACATTAAAGGGATTTATAATGAATCTTCTTGGAAATTTTAAAAACGTAAAAATATGAAAGACGAATTAAGCTTAAGAGAGGTTATAAATGAAGTGATATTATTCTTTATTAAATTTAAAGTATTAATCATTTCAATAACAATTTTAGGAACATTGAGTGTTATTTTATTTCAAAAAATAAAGCCAGCATTTTATTCTACAACTGCTATTGCTACTTCAGGTATTTCTGAATTTGAAAGATTAAGAGATGATAAAGAGGTTTTGAATCAAAGGACAGCTATTAATTTGATTAATGATTTGCAGTTGTATCTTAAGAAAGAAGATTTGGTTGTACTTGCTGAAAAACTAAAAATTACAGAATTACAAGCGGGTAATTTAAAGAGTATTGAGGCAGAACAAATATACAGAGAAGATCAAGATGGGAAGAAGCATAATACTCCAAAGTTTACAATTTATTTGTCTGTTAAAGATAATAGTATTATTCCTCTTGTTCAAAATGGCTTGCTGAATTATTTTAGTTCGAATGAATATATTACTGATTATTATAATAAATATCAGTTGACAAATCAACATGAAATTAGTGCTATTGAAGCTGAAGTTTCAGAATTACAAAAACTCAGGTTTTCCACTACTTCAAAAGTGAATATGAGTAGTACTAGTATTTTATCAAAACAAGGAATTAGTGAAGTTCAAAACCAGATAATAGAGTTAATACGGAGGAAATCAATAAATAAAACAAATCAATCATTATTAAAACCGCTTTCTTTTATTCAAGGTTTTAGTAAAACACAAATGCCAGAAAGAGAAGTAATGCTTTTAGGTGCTTTAGCTGCCTTTTTGTCTTTTCTTTTAGGAACTCTAATAGCAATTTTTAAAAATGTTCATCAAATTTCAAAAAAATAATATTGTATGAAAGTAGGGGTAATTGGTTCAGGATATGTTGGTTTAGTTGCTGCAGCTTGTTTTGCTGAAATGGGGAATGATGTTTTTTGTGTAGATATTGATGCTAATAAAATTAATAATCTTAAAAATGGAATTATTCCTATTTATGAGCCGGGATTAGAAACATTGGTTAAAGATAATTTTGAAAAAAAATCGTTAACTTTTACTACAGAAATTAGTGATGCTTTATCTGCTTCAGAAGTAGTTTTTATTGCGGTGGGAACACCAATGGGTGCTGATGGATCTGCTGATTTGAAATATGTTTTGCAAGTAGCAAAATCGATAGGGGAGAATATGCAACATCATTTGGTTATTGTCGATAAATCAACTGTTCCGATTGGTACAGCTGATAAAGTTCAAGAGACAATTCAGACTGCTTTAAATGAAAGAAATTCTGATTTAACATTTAGTGTTGTTTCAAATCCTGAATTTTTAAAAGAGGGTGCGGCAATTAAGGATTTTATGCATCCTGATAGAGTTGTTGTTGGGGCAGAAAATGAAGAGGCAATGAATGTAATGCGTAATTTGTATGCGCCTTTTACTTTAAGTAATGACCGATTTATTGGAATGGATATTCGTTCTGCTGAAATGACAAAATATGCTGCTAATGCTATGTTGGCTACTAAGATTTCATTTATTAATGAAATTGCAAATATCTGTGAACGTGTTGGAGCAGATGTAAATCAGGTACGGACAGGTATTGGTAGTGATAAAAGAATTGGCTATCAGTTTATTTATCCTGGATGTGGTTATGGTGGAAGTTGTTTTCCAAAAGATGTTCAAGCTCTTATTAATATTGCTAATAATTATGGGTATAACCCTGAACTTATTTCTTCAGTTGAGAAAGTAAATAAAGCTCAGAAAGAAGTCTTGTTTTCTAAATTGACTAGTCAGTTAGGTGAGGATTTGAGTGAGAAAACTATTGCTGTTTGGGGCTTATCCTTTAAGCCTGAAACAGATGATATGCGTGAAGCGGCATCTATCAATTTAATTAAATCAATTATTGCTGCCGGAGGAAAAGTAAATGCTTATGATCCAAAAGCTATGCATGAAGCTACATTTTATTTAAAAGGGTTTAATGTGAATTATTGTGATGATAAATATTCCGTTTTGTGCAATGCTGATGCTTTAGTTTTAGTAACAGAATGGAAGGAATTTAGAAGTCCTGATTTTGATTTAATGAAAACTAAAATGAACGGTAATTTATTTATTGATGGTAGAAATCAGTTTAAATTAGATTTCATTGAAGGTAAGGGTCTAAAGTATTTACAGATTGGTGTAAAAGCAGAATAGTATGCGCTTAAAGAATATTCTTGTATCACAATCATTAAAAGATTTTTCTAGTTTATTCTTTTCAAATATTTTCCAAAAAGCACTCGGTTTAATAAGAGAGTTAGTTATTGCTTTCTTTCTAGGTTCATCAATTTTATACGCGAATTTTTTATTATTGAGAGTTGTAGCTGATTTCTTTTCTCAAATAACAGCTGGTAACGCGTTAAAGGCTAATCTGCTTCCAAAATTCACAAAGTTGTATGGCAAGTATGAGGAAATTTCATTAACGGAAGTATTTGTATTTTCAAAAAAGACTTCCATATATTTATTTTTAATAAGTCAGCATATTCAAACAGCTGTAATATTCTATCTTGATCTTCAAGATAGTTTTTTATTTTTTGGTGCATCCTTGGTTTTAAGTTTTAGTATTTGTTTTAATTTTATAAATACTATATTTCTTACTATTATTCAAGCAAGAGGTATGTTTTTAAGATACTCTTATGCGACTGTTACGAACTCTTCAGTGTTCACCTTATTAGTTTATCCTTTAATCAGTGTCGCGTCTGTTGTTGGTTTGGCTGTAAGTAGGTTATTAGGAATACTGAGTATGAGTATGGCTTTTGTAAAACCAATGCAAAATGAAAATACAGGTATTGAAGTTAAATTAGAACGATCTGACTTTAATTTTCCGACTCTTGTATTGGGTAATTTTGCAAATATTATTATTATATCTTCTCGCCTTGTTGCTGGTGCTGATGGTTCAAATAGTATTGCATTTTTTATGTATGCTGTAATAATTCTTAATGCATTACTGACTTCTGTTATAAGTAATATTAGTACAATATTGTTAAGGAAAATTTCAATAAATAAAAATACAAGGTTAATGCTTTACTCTTTATCAATTTCTTTATTTGTCGGGTTGATAATGGTAATTAGCTTGTACTTTTTTAGTTATGATATAATTAAGTTTGTATATTTAAGAGGAGCATTTAATCTTTCTGATGTGCAACAAACATCAGCATATTTATATGATTTAAGTTTTGCTTTTGTATTGTTGTTTATGGCAACAATATTATTTCAACCCTTCTTTTCATTGAAAATTGATGAAAGTAAAAAGGAAAGAAGAAATATAGCATTATTATTTATTGGAACAATTTGTGCTGGGTTTTTATTTACCTCAATATCAACTTTAGATGTAAAAACTGAGGCCGTAATGATAATTTATTCTAGTTCTATAATGAGTGTAATTTTATCAGTTTATTCTTATTATTGTTATTTAAAACAAAATAGATAAATGGAGCTTTCCCTTTATGTGATCTTACTTTGCTTAGCTGCTTTCTCAATATTAACAGAAAGTAAATTGCTTTATAAATGGGTTTTTATTCCTGTTCTATTTATATTCATGTTTATTGTTCGCTTTTCAGGTTTTGATACTGATATTGTAACCTATGCAAATCAATTTAGAGCTACTGGGTTAGATATGTACTACTTAAGAGAATTTATTTTTTGGTTAGGTTGTAGACTTGTGTATTTTGTTTTTCAAAATGATTTATTTTCATTTCTATTTATGGATTTGATTTGGATTATAGCAATGATAAAAGCTGGAAATAGAATGTCAAATGATAATAAGAATAATTTGAATAATGCCTTGTTGGTAGTTTTGATGACTTCTTTCCCATTTTTTTTTGGGTATGAAAATATCTACAGACAGTTTTATGCAACCGTTTTTGCGTTATTATCTTATTCATTAATTGAGAGCAAGCATTCAAAATCAATATTATTGTTTATCGTAGCTTTTTTTATGCATAATATTGTCGCTTTATTATTGCCATTATTTATTGTTAAAAAAATATATAAATTTGATTTTCCAAGTAGAATACAATTGGCATTTATTATCACTTTAATATTCACCTCTACTTTAACTATTTTAGCAACATTGAAATCCTCTGAACAGACAGGACTTGATTTAGGTATGTACTATATGCTTGTTTTTGTTTCTATGCTTATAGGTACAGCTGTGTTCTTTAAGGAAAATATTTATGTGTTATTTTATAAAGTACCGTCTCTTTTCTTTGTTTCTTTTTTGATGATAGCTTTAGTTATATTAGGAATTGATATGATTTCAGAAAGGTTAGGAATGATGTTTATTTGTTTTGTAACTTATGACCTTTATAAATATAGTGCAGAAATTGAAGTAAAATGGAAGAGGTCTTTAATTCGATTAGGTTTGCTTCTTATTTTTTCGTTACCAACTTTGTATTTTGAAAGTTCAATGCAGTTTTTAAGACAAATCCCCTAACTTATGTTGATAATCTGTAATGGAGCTTTTAAATCAGGATCCTCTTGGTTACATTCAATTGTAATGGCATTAATGAAGCTAAAAGAATTATCTATTGTTAAAACACCACTTAGGTATACTAATGATGTGAATTCTCCAACAACTATTGTTGAAAGTAGGTTGGAATTATTTATTGATAATGAAGATTACGTGAAAAAAAATTATCTTACTAAGTCACACTTTTTTAGTAAATCAACTCTGAGAAAACATTATTCTAATGATGTTAGAGTGTTATTTATTAAAAGAGATATGCGGGATGCGATTGTTTCACATTTTTTTCACATTCGGAATAGGTATAGAGTGAATTTGAGTTTTTCTATATATTATTTTTTATTAGGTAGATATAAGTGTTACGAAATAATGTTATTTAATTCAAGATGTGAAGAGTTCTTCATAAAGGGTAACTTTTTTAATTTTTCTGATTTGAAAAATAATTTTGAGGAAACTGTCAGTAATATTGCTCTAGTAATTGGAATTAAAAACCTAAATTCTGATGAGTTAGAGTGGTTGAAAAAAGAAACTTCTATTGAGAAATTAAGGGAAGAGTTAAAGAAAGGAAATAGTAATTATTACCCATCTAAAAGAAAAGATAATTGGAAACTTTTTAGAGAGGGAAAAGTTGGCGACTGGAAAAAATATTTTTCAGACTACCAATTAAGAGATGTTACTAAGATAAAGCTTGGGGAATTCTCTTTCCTTAGTAAACTAATATATTTTTTAGTATTTACATTAAGAAGAATCGTTTTTAGCATTGAATAATATGATTAATTGGAGAAAATATAATGGAGCATTAATTCCTGAGCAACCTCCTCATATAGAGGTGAAAGTTGAAATACAGGAAGTAATGCTGAAAATTAAAAAAGAGAATGCCTATTTTGCAAGATGGACAACTGAATTTGATTGTGATAAAGAAACTGATTTTTGGTATATTATCTGTGATACTTTTATTCCAGTAGAACTATTAAGTAGAAATACTAGAAATAATGTTAGAAGAGGATTGAAAAGGTGCAGAGTAGAGAGGGTAAGCTTACAATTTGTTATTGATAATTGTTATCCTGTTTATAAGTCAGCATTTGATAATTATAATGGGCATCTTTCGCCAATTTCAGAATTAGAGTTTACTAATGAACACCTGCTTTATAGTGATGAACAGTTATGGCATTTCTGGGTAGTATTTGAAGATGAGTCAAATCAAATAATTGCTTATACTAGGAATAAAATTGAGCATAATCAATGTGAATTATGTACGACAAAGTTTCATCCTGATTTTTTAAGAAAATATTATCCTAGTGAGGCTTTATTTTATACTATGAATGAATATTATTTAGGGATTAAGAAACTTAGGTATGTGAATGATGGCGCAAGGAGTATTTCTCACGAGACAAATATTCAATCTTTTTTAATGCAGAAGTTTAAATATAGAAAAGCTTATTGTAAGCTCAATATTATTTACAATAAACCTGTTGGTTTTCTCGTAAAGATGCTATATCCATTTCGTGTAATATTAAAATTGCTTAATTTTGGTTTTTTTACAAAGTTGAATATTTTACTGTATCAAGAAGAAATAAGAAGAACTTATGAGTAATAAACAACAAATATATTGGTTTTATAAAGCAGATAAGTTAAATAAAATTGAAATTGAGTATAGGTTTAGTAGTTTCTTTTTTACTCCTACAATTTTTCATTTAAAACAACATAAAGGGTCAGTTTTGTTGTATTTATTCTGGTATATTTTTTCGTTTGGCAGATATAAGATATTTTATATTATGGAAAATGAAACGAATAAAATGGCTCATTTTTCTAATATTATACCTAAGATATTTAAATATTCTTTTATGGGGAGAAAGCATATTCAAATAGTAAACTGCTATACGTTACCTTTGTTTAGGGGTTGTCGCTTATTTTCTTTAGCTTTATCTGTAATTGGAGAAGAATTTAAAAATACTGTTGTATGGGTTGGGTCAAGGGAAGATAATGTTGGTAGTATAAAAAGTATCAAACGAGCTGGATATAAAATGGTGGCAAGAGTTTATAAAACTAAGTTTTTAGGAATTTACAAATTAATTGAAGATGAATAATTTAGTTTCTATAGTAACACCTTCTTATAATTCTGAAAAGTTTATTGAGGAATGTTTAAATTCTGTTCTTTCTCAGTCTTATGAAAATTGGGAATTATTGATTGTAGACGATTGTTCTAAAGATAATTCTAAAGATATTATAGCTGGATTTTCAAGTAAAGACAGAAGAATAAAATCTATTTTTTTAGAAAAAAATATTGGTGCAGCTGAGGCTAGAAATGTTGCAATTCGAAAAGCAAAAGGGAAGTATATTGCTTTTTTGGATAGTGATGATATGTGGTTGCCACAAAAATTAGAAAAGCAAATTGATTTTATGAAAGTCAATAATTATGCTTTTTCTTTTTCTGCCTATGAACGAATTGAAGAAGGTGGCAAGGTGTTAAATGAAATTGCGACTATCCCAGTTGTTAATTATGATACATACCTTAAAAACACAATCATTGGCTGTCTTACTGTAATAATTGATAAAGAGAAAGTGGGTGAATTTAAAATGCCAAATATTCGTTCTTCACATGATATGGCCTTGTGGTTATTGATTATGAAAAGAGGTTTTTCTGCTTATGGATGTAATGAAGTGTTGTCGAAATATAGAGTTGTCTCATCTTCCAATACAGCTAATAAAGTGAAGGCTGCAAAGGATGTTTGGAAAGTATATAGGCAGGTTGAAAAGTTGTCATTTATATATAGCGCTTGGTGTTTTACGAATTATGTATTTAATGCTTTTAAAAAAAGAATATAATGAAAAGAACCTTTGATTTTTTAGCTTCTCTGGGGGGATTATTTTTATTCAGCCCATTGCTTGTATTGTTTTCATTGCTAATTAAATTAACTTCAAAAGGGACTGTATTTTTTATTCAGGAAAGAGTTGGTGAGAATGGAGTCTTTTTTAAAATGATTAAGTTTAGAAGTATGCAAATGATTCAGGAATCAAATAGTACAATATCAGTAAAAGGGGATATGCGAATTACTAAGATTGGTTACTTTTTACGAAAATATAAGTTGGATGAATTGCCTGAACTTTGGAATGTTTTAGTTGGAGAAATGAGTTTGGTTGGTCCTAGGCCAGATGTGCCAGGTTATGCCGATATGCTAGTAGGAGAACAAAGAAAAATATTGAAGCTTAAGCCAGGAATTACTGGTCCTGCAAGTCTGAAATATGCAAATGAGGAAGTGCTTCTTGCTTTGCAAGATAATCCTGAAAAATATAATAATGAGGTGATATATCCGGATAAGGTGAATATAAATTTAGATTATTACTACAATAATAATCTTTGGATTGACATTAAGATTATATTTGCCACTATATTTAGAATATCTTATTAAAGTGAGTAATAAAAATAAAATATGGCTTTCCTCACCCCATATGGGTGGTAGTGAATGGCAATATGTTAAGGAGGCATTTGATACTAATTGGATAGCTCCTGTTGGTCCTCATTTGAATGATTTTGAAACTAATCTTTCCAATCTTTCCAAAGGACATTCAGTTGCAGCTTTAAGCAGTGGTACAGCTTCAATTCATTTGGCCTTAGTTTTACTAGGTGTAAAGTGTGGTGATGAAGTTTTTTGTTCCTCTTTTACCTTCTCTGCTTCAGCAAATCCGATTAAATATTTAGGCGCAAATCCTGTCTTTATTGATAGTGAAAAAGAGAGTTGGAATATGTGTCCTGAATTATTAGAAAAAGCAATAGTTGATAGGACTTCAGAAAGAAAAAAACCAAAGGCAATTATTCTTGTGCATTTGTATGGTATGCCTGCAAAAATGGATGTAATAATGAATATTTCAAAAAAGTATTCAATTCCTGTTATTGAAGATGCTGCTGAAGCGCTTGGTTCTACTTATAATAATCAGCCTTTAGGAATATTTGGGAAGTTTGGAATTTATTCTTTTAATGGAAATAAAATTATTACAACTTCAGGTGGTGGTGCTTTAATTTGTGAAGATAATGATTTAATAGAAAAAGCAAAATTCTTAGCAACTCAAGCTAGAGATGATAAGCCTCACTATGAGCATTCTGAAATTGGATATAATTACAGAATGAGTAATGTATGTGCTGGAATTGGAATAGGACAATTGGAGATTTTTCCTGAAAGAGTTGCTCAGAAAAGAGCAATTCATAAGTATTATAAAAACTCGTTATCTTCAATAAAAGATATTACATTTTTGGAGGAAAGTGATGGTAGTTTTTCTAACTATTGGCTAACAACAATTCTTATAGCAGAAAACTCAACAATAGATAGAGAGCAATTGCGTTTACATTTGGAAAATGATAATATTGAGAGTCGACCACTTTGGAAACCTATGCATTTACAGCCTATTTTTTCAACTTGTAAATCCTATGTAAATGGTGTTTCGGAAGATTTATTTAATAGAGGCTTGTGTTTGCCTTCAGGAACCAATATGTCAGATGAAGATTTGCTAAGAGTAGTAAATAAAATAAAAGAATTATATGAGGCTTAGGTTGCAAAATCTTGATAGAATTTATAAGCAATTTATTATGTTGTTTGTTGATGTACTTACTTTGTCTTTCGCGTTATGGCTTGCTTTTGTTTTACGCTTAGGTGATATTTGGCCTTCAGAATTTATAGAGTCATCTTGGTGGCTTTTCATTATTTTCCCTGTTATATTGTTGCCGTTATTTATTAGGCTTGGTTTGTATAGAGCAGTCCTGCAATACATAGGGATTAAAGTAATTACAACTACTTTCCAGGCTACTACTATAAGTTGTTTGGTTGTCGGTTTTCTGATGATGTTTTTTAGAGAATCTAATCTGCCAAGATCAGTGTTGCCTATCTTTTGGTTTATCACAAATATATTTGTAATTGCTGCCCGTTTTTTATTTAAGGGCTATTTATATTCTTGGGATAGTTTTGTAAATGCTAGAAAACAAACAATTATTTATGGGGCTGGTAATGCTGGTGTTCAGATTGTTGAAAGTTTGAAAAAAAGTACGGTTTATGCACCTGTAGCCTTTGTTGATGATGATAAATCAAAGCAAGGAACAATTTTAAATTTTCTAGAGGTATTTTCATTTGATAAAATTGAAGAATTAATAAAGAAAAAAGAAGCAAAGGTTTTGCTTTTTGCAGTGCCTTCAGCATCCTATAAACAAAGAACACAAATCTTAAAGAAACTAACTAAATACCCTATTGAGGTAAAAGTATTACCCTCTGTGGATGATATCGTAAATGGTGAGGTTTCAATTGATCATATTAAACATGTTGGTGTTGCTGATATATTAGGAAGGAATACTGTAAATCCTAAGAAAAAATTATTAGAAAGAAATATCAATAAAAAAAATGTTTTAATAACTGGGGCTGGAGGAAGTATAGGTTCGGAGTTAGCAAGGCAAATTGCACATCTTTCTCCTAATAAAATTATACTCTTAGATAATTCAGAATTTAATTTATATACCATTCATCAGGAACTGACTTCAATGCTGAATAATGTTGAAATTATCCCTTCATTGTGTACAGTAACAAATTATTATCAGTTGAAAAAAATTGTCAGTCAACACAAGATTGATACTATTTATCATGCTGCAGCCTATAAGCATGTGCCTATGGTTGAACTGAATGTGGTACCGGGGGTTTATAATAATGTAGTGGGAACGTATAATGTTGCTAAAGTTGCTGATGAATTGAAGGTGGAAAGTATGGTTTTAGTTTCTACCGATAAGGCAGTTCGTCCTACGAATGTAATGGGAGCTTCAAAGCGTTTTTCAGAATTTGTTCTCCAAGCATTTGCTGATAATAGCGATACCTGTTTTTCTATGGTTCGCTTTGGTAATGTCTTGGATTCTGCAGGTTCAGTTGTTCCACTTTTTAGAAAGCAAATTAAAGCGGGTGGTCCTGTAACGGTAACCCATAGGAATATCACTCGTTATTTTATGACAATTCCTGAAGCTGTACAATTAGTTCTTCAAGCGGGGGCAATGGCCAAAGGTGGAGATGTGTTTGTGTTGGATATGGGTGATCCAATTAAAATTATTGACTTAGCCTATAAAATGATTCACCTTAGCGGATTGATTCCTGTTGATAATGAGAATCCTGATGGAGAAATTAGAATAGAGTTTACAGGCTTGCGCCCAGGAGAAAAATTATATGAAGAATTACTAATCGGGAATGATGTTGTTCAGTCCGAACACCCTAGGATTATGCAGGCGAAAGAGAGTAAATTGAGTATGAATGTGTTGCTTTCTTCTATTCAGATAATAAAAGAAGCAAGGGAAAAACAAGATGAAATAATTGTTAAAGAACTCTTGTTGAAATATGTTGATGGATATACCTCAGAATTGACATAATAGTTGGTAAGTTCGCGCTATGAATATTTTAGTACTTGGTGCAGGAACTTTCGGAACTGCTATTGCAAATGAACTTTCAGTAAACACCGAAAATAATGTAGTGTTATTTTCTAGAAATCAACAGAAAGTTGATGAGATTAATACTAGTAACACGAATAAATCCTGTTTTCCAAACAAGCATTTAACTAAGTTTCTTTCTGCTACTTCTGATAAAAATGAAATAAAAAATGCAGACATTATTTTTATTGCATTGCCTTCTTCAGTAATTATTGAGAATTTACTTTCCCTTCAATCTTATTTTAAAGAGGATGTTTTATTGATTAATTTATCGAAAGGATTATTTGCCAATGGAGTAACTATTGTCGAGAGTATTCAAGAAAAATTAGGTATTGAAAATATCGTAACCTTAAAAGGACCTTCCTTTGCAGTTGAGGTGATGGAGCATGCAGAAACTTTATTGACTTTAGGTTATTCAACTAATCAACAGTATGAAATGATAAGCCGTATAATTAAAGATACTTCATTGCATATTGATTGTACTACCGATATTAGAGGTGTTGAGGTGTTGAGTGTGCTTAAAAACATTTATGCTTTAGTGCTAGGAGTTGTAGATGCTAAATATAATTCGCCAAATACTCGATTTATGATTCTGACAAAATCATTTTCAGAAGTAAGAGTTTTACTAAGATCATTAGGAGGTGCTGATGATACTTTGTTTTTAGCATGTGGTTTTGGGGATTTATGTATGACTTCACTAAATGATTTAAGTAGAAATAGAACATTAGGATTATTGATTGGTAAAGGGTTTTTTAGT
>Ga0308011_10000797_pt1 | contig 15720 bp, 15 predicted proteins | sample Neamet177_FD_203144 | JGI IMG/M metagenome (GOLD analysis project Ga0308011, IMG submission 203144) | Marine microbial communities from water near the shore, Antarctic Ocean - #177 | ecosystem: Environmental > Aquatic > Marine > Unclassified | place: Southern Ocean | collected 2014-07-25 | reverse complement strand
TGCTATTAAAAATAAAGGCATTACTTTTGCCCCAGACTTGGATAGTTGTCAGAGTGGTCGAATGAACTTGTCTTGAAAACAAGCGTACTTCACGGTACCGGGGGTTCGAATCCCTCACTGTCCGCATTAAAAATTAAGGTTTAGCTTTTTAGCTAGACCTTTTTTATTTTTAAGGAATTTGATTAGCTTGCTCAATCGAATTTATTAAGACTAAAAAAAGGAACAAAGTGAACTTAATTTAACATTTAAAAACAATATAATTAATATTGTTTTCATAAATTTGTATTTTATTAAAAACAAATTGAATGAAATTTTTACTATCCACATTATTAATCACCTTAACAACAATAAGTTTTGGACAGAATTACACAATTAGTGGTTCATTAAGAGATGCAGAAACTGGAGAAGACTTAGTTGGTGCAAGAGTATTAGTAAAAAGTCAACCTGGTGTTGGTGTTGTTACCAACGTATTTGGGTTTTACTCATTAACATTACCAAAAGGAGAGTATATATTATCATATCAATCAATGAGCTTTTCATCATTAGATTTTAAAGTAAAATTGGATAAAAATATTGAAAAAGATTTAGAGTTAAAACCAGAATCTTCATTATTAAATGCGGTTGAAGTAACTGGGGAGAAAGCAGATGAAAATATTACATCAGCAGAAATGGGTGTTGATAAGATAAAAGTTTCAGATTTAGACGCTATACCAGTTTTATTTGGTGAAAAAGATATTATGAAAACAATGCAGTTGCTACCTGGTGTAAAGTCTGCTGGCGAAGGAAATGCGGGGTTTTATGTTCGTGGTGGAGGTGCAGATCAAAATTTAATACTATTAGATGGCGCTCCTGTTTACAATGCATCTCATTTATTAGGTTTCTTTTCAGTTTTTAATTCAGATGCTTTAAAAGACGTAAAACTATACAAAGGAGGTTCTCCTGCTCAGTTTGGAGGAAGGCTATCATCTGTTATGGATATTCAAATGAAAGAAGGAAACTCAAAAAAACTAGCAGTGAGTGGTGGAGTTGGTTTAATTTCTTCAAAATTAACAATTGAAGCGCCAATTGTAAAAAACAAAGGGTCTTTCATTATTTCAGGTCGTAGAACTTATGCAGATCTATTTTTAAAAGCATTCAAAAACAGTACAGATCCACAAAAAATTAATTTATCAAAATCAACCTTATATTTTTATGATTTAAACTTAAAAGCAAATTATAGACTCGGTAAAAAAGATAGAGTTTTTGTGTCTGGTTATTTTGGTAGAGATAAATTCGGGTTTTCTGATCAATTTGGATTTGATTGGGGTAACATAACCGGAACTGCTAGATGGAATCATATCTTTTCAAAAAAATTATTTTCAAATACATCATTCATCTTTTCAAATTACAATTACAAAATTAATTTTGGTGCAGATGAAAATACATTTGAAATAGGATCCGAAATTCAAGACTATAATCTTAAACAAGATTTTGATTACTATTTAAATGCAAAAAATACAATTAAATTTGGTGGAAATTTAGTTCACCATACTTTTAAACCTGGAGAAATTGAAACCGGTTCAGGGATTGATTTCACCTTAAATGATATTTCAGAAAGGTATTCTATTGAATCGGCTTTATATCTTTCAAATGAACAAAAGGTTAATACAAGACTTTCATTAATTTATGGTTTACGTTTTTCTAGTTTTAGTCAAGTTGGACCAGGTGATATTTATGATTATAATACTGCAGGTGAAATTACAGACACCACAACTTATAAAGATTGGGAAAATGTAGCGACTTACAATGGCTTGTCTCCACGTTTTTCTGCCAGCTATTTATTAAATGAAAAAAGCTCTATCAAAGGATCATTTGCTAGAACATATCAATATTTACATTTAATATCAAACTCCACTTCTTCTTCTCCAACTGACATTTGGTTGCCTTCATCAAATAACATTAAGCCTCAGATATCTGATCAAGTTTCAATAGGGTATTTTAGAAATTTTAAAAATAATTTATTTGAATTTTCTGTAGAAACATATTACAAAAAAATGCAAAATACTATTGATTACAGAGATGGTGCAGAAGTAACATTAAACCCTACAGTTGAAGGGGAATTACTATATGGAGAAGGAAGAGCTTATGGTGTTGAATTTTTAATAAAAAAACGTAGAGGTAAATTTACTGGTTGGATAAGTTATACATTATCAAAATCGGAAAAATTATTTGAAGACATTAATAAAGGAGGTTGGTTTCCAGCAAAACAAGACAGAGTACATGACGCTTCTGTTGTAGCTATGTATAAGTTAAATGAAAGGTTAACTTTTTCTGCAGCTTGGGTATATTATACTGGTGCTGCTGTAAGTTTCCCCGAAGCTAAATACGAAATTGATGGTCAAGTTGTAAATTATTACTCTGAAAGAAATGGATATAGAATGCCTGACTACCATAGATTGGATTTAGGTATTACTCTAAAAAACAAAAACTATAAACTTATTAAAGATGTAGAAACTGGTAAAGAAATGAAAATCCCAAAACGATTTGAATCTTCTTGGAACTTCTCAGTTTATAATACTTACGCAAGAGAGAATGCATATTCTATAACGTTTGATACTAACGAGACTACTGGTTTAACAGAGGCTACACAAATCGCTTTATTCAAAATTATTCCTTCAATTACTTACAATTTTAAATTTTAGTATTATGATTATTCAATTAAAATCAATTTCAAAAATTTTATTCATTTTTAGTTTAACGCTATCTATTTTCTCTTGTGAAAAAATAATTGATATTCCTTTAAATGAAAGTGCTCAGAAAATAGTTATTGAAGCCTCAGCATCTAACTTATTAGGAGATAGTTATGTTTTTTTATCAAGAACAGCAACACTGTATGGTCAAGATATTTTCGAAAAAGTTAATAATGGAACTGTAAAAATCACAGATAAAGATGGTGTACAAACAATTTTCACAGAAGATGGTACAGGAGTAGGAAAATACACACACCCTACTTTTATTGTAACACCTAATAATGAATATGTATTACAAGTAACTATTGATGACCAAGACTATTCTGCATCAAGTACAACACAAAGTTTAACTGAGATAGCTTACATTTACTCAGTAAAAGTACCTAATGAGGGATTTGCTCCTGGCGGTGGACCAACAGGTCAAAACGACTCAATTAACTTATTATTTATGGCCTATTCTGATAATGTCAATGAAAAAAATTATTATCGCTTTAATATTTACACAAATGGAGAACGAAATAAACGTGTAAATATAACTGATGACAAAGTAACTAACGGTCAAAACATTGAAGCACCTTTCTTTGACTCTTACAAATCTAAAGATACTGTTGTAGTTGAAATGGTTAATATGGACAAGGCAAATTATACATACTTTTATTCTTTAGCTAATTCGTCAAGCGGAGGACCTTTTAGCGCTACACCTGCAAATCCTGTTAGTAATATTGATAATGGAGCGTTGGGTTATTTTGGTGCTTACCTTAAAGATACCTTAAGTATTATAATTCCATAATAATTAAAGAGTCGAAACAACGAAATAGTTCTTAATAAAAAGAAACTAATTAAAATGTGGGTTTATAGGAAAATGGGCAAAAGCTTTGTATTTACCACCTTGTAAACTCATATATTTTTCCCAAATTGAATTACCTTCAGTATCCATAATACTTTCTGCACTTAATATATCAGAAACTAACCAGGCGTTTTTATCTAGTTCATCTTCTAATTGATGTATAGCCCATCCAGAATATCCAAGAAAGAATCGTACTGACTTTTCTTTAATTAATCCTAATTTTGCTCTTTGAACAATCTCTTCAAAGCTACCACCAGAGTATATATTTCCTACCACATGAACAGAGTTATCTATTTCATCACCTAACGTGTGTAAAAAATATAAATAATTACCTCCTACAGGTCCACCTTTACTAACTTTAGTTAATGATATATCAAAATCTACTAGCTCATCAATTTCAATATCTAAATATTTATTCAAAACAAAACCAAAGCTTCCTTCTTCATTATGTTCACAAAGTAAAATAACAGTTCGACCAAAATCATCATTATCAACAAAAGGTTCAGTAATTAAAACACGCCCTTTTTTTGGACTTAATTTATTATGTACTTTTAAATCTATCAAATTGTTTAGAAATTATTGGTTACCTTTTTACAAAGGTGCTTAAATTAAACAGTATTATCAATAATATATGATTGTTTAAGAATTTTTCTTCCAAACATGTGCGCCATCCTCAAAAATTTCTTTACCAAATATTGGGACTTTTAACTTTATTTCTTCTACTAAATATCGACAAGCATCCATTGCTTCCTGTCTATGAGCTGAAGATGTAAACACAAACAAGCATAACTCTCCAGCTTTAACAATACCTTTACTATGATAAATATGCATGCATGTTAAATCAAACTTTTTAAATGCCATTTCTCGAATCGTATGAAATTCTTGATTAGCCATTTCTTCATAAGCTGAATACTCAATAGCTACTACAGTTTTATCATTAATTACATCAGCTCTAACTTGACCTAAAAAAATATCATGTGCTCCAATATTTGTTTTCACTTGATGATGTGCAATAGATGATGCAATTTTCTCAGGAGAAATAGCGCCTTCTATAAAAACTTGTTTTATTTTATTTGGTGTCTTAATATTACTCATAATTAAATAATTAATGCTGTAGGATAATACTACCGAACAAATTTACGAATTAAAATAGTATTTCATTAACCTACTCCACCCTCAACATTTATTAAATTAGTAAAATTGTATTCAGCTTTTAAAAAATCTATGGCAACTTGACTTCTCCCTCCTCTTTGGCAAACGACATAAATAGTATCCTTTTTGGGGATTTTATTTACATTATCATCTAATTCATCTAAAAGAATATTTAGTACCGTTTTATTCTCCACCTTAGGTGTTTCCCACTCTTCTCTAACATCTAAAACAAATGTAGAACTAGGTAGTTTTTCTAAATCAATTTTTGTAAACCCTTCATTATATATTTCACATGTCAATGAATAATCAAATTCTTCAAAATCATAAATAGAATTAATTCCAATGTCAGATAAATTAGCTGATTTATTTATTTTTAATTGTAAAAAAGAAGGGTCTAATGAATTATAAATCAATAATTCTCCAGACATTACTTTACCAATCTCTAAAATCATTTTCAATACTTCATTAGCCTGCTGCGTTCCTATAATCCCAGGTAAAACACCAATAACACCTACTTCAGAGCAAGAAGGCATTGAACCTAATTCTGGAGGATTTGGAAATAAGCATCTATATGTTGGACCATTTTTATAATTGAATACTGACACTTGTCCTTCAAACTTATGAATTGCACCATAAACTAAAGGCTTGTCAGTAAGAACGCAAGCATCACTTACCATATAACGTGTAGAAAAATTATCTGTACCGTCTACAATGATATCGTATTGCTTAAATAAATCAATTGCATTTTCGTTAGTCAATTCAAGATCATAAGCAATAACAGTTATTAACGGATTCTGTGCTTCTAGCTTTAGTTTAGCCGTTTCAGATTTTGATTTACCAATATCATCAACACTAAATAAAATTTGTCTTTGCAAATTTGATTCATCTATTACATCAAAGTCAACAACACCTATTTCACCCACACCTGCCGCGCCTAGATATTGTAAAACAGGACAACCTAGTCCACCTGCTCCAATAACCAAGACTTTTGCTTGTTTTAGTTTTAATTGCCCCTTAACGCCAACCTTATCTAATAATAAGTGTCGACTGTAACGGTTAGTGTCTTTTTTTGATAATTCCATTATATCATTTCAATTATAAAGTATACTAAAACGAACTTACCAATCGATAGGCATATAATCTTTTAAGAATTTCCCACTCCAATGTTTACCAGAATTTATCCCATCAATTAATGGATCTAAAACTCTTGCTGCACCATCAACAATGTCTAATGGTGGTTGAAAATCATGCGTATCAACTTTTTCTTTAGCCAATTGAACTGGATCTTCATCTGTCACCCAACCTGTATCTACAGCATTAATAAACACACCATCTTTTTCAAATTCACCACTTGCTGTATGCGTTAACATATTTAAAGCAGCCTTAGCCATATTGGTATGTGGATGACGAGATATTTTATGAAACCTATGAAATTTACCCTCCATAGCAGACACATTTATAATGTGCTTCATTCCCGTTTGTTCTTTACGCATTAAATTAGATAATCTATTACAAAGTACAAATGGCGCTATTGAATTTACCAATTGCACTTCCATCATTTCTAATGTTTCTATTTCACCTAATTTTAAACGCCAACTATTTGATGTTCTTAAATCAACTTGTTGTAAATCTACATCTAACTCACCTTCTGGAAAAACTTCTTCTGCCTTCAATGAATTATCAAAACTATAGGGGATTTGAGATAATTTTGCTGAAGAACTTAATCCAATCCCTGGTTGTTTACCATGCCAAGTGACTGGTAGGTTTTTTTCATCTGAAATATTTTCAGCCAATGTATTTAACTCTTGAATACAATCATGATGATCTTTTAATAAATCTTTTGCAAAGTCAGGTAGTTCAGAAATTGGCGTTTCTTCTTTATCCATTAAATGTTTAAAGAATCCTGCTGGTCGTCTAACCGTTTGAGCCGCATTATTAATTAATATGTCTAATCTTTTATATTTCATTTCAATGAAATTACAAAAAATCTCTACACTTGGAATATGTCTTAAATCTAATCCATGAATATGTAGTCTATGCCCCCATTCTGTAAAGTCTTCTTCTTTTGAAAAACGTAAAGCGCTGTCCACAGGAAAACGAGTCGTTGCAACTACAGATGCACCTGATCTTAATAAAATTAATGTAATATGATAACCAATCTTTAATCTTGAACCAGTAACGACAGCAACCTGTCCACTTAAATCCGCAGTTTGATATCTTTTGGCATAATTAAAGTCACCACAATCAGAACACATAGTGTCATAAAAATGGTGAAGTTTGTTGAATTCAGCTTTACACACATAGCAATTTCTTGTACTTTCCAAAATGGGAGTATCAGTATCTTCCGCTTTAGGCATTTCCAAAAACTTAGGCGCTACAAAAACAGAATCTTCTCTTGCGGATCTAATTCCAGTAAATTTTCGTGCGTGTTTATCACGTTCAATCATTTTACGCTTAGCTGCTTTTTTAGCATCCTTTCTACGTTTTTGAAATTCATCTTTATCAGGTCTAGATAATTTTCCTGCTGCAGTTAACAACTCAACTCTTTTGTCTTCATCAATCTCAAATAATTGATTCGTATCAGACAAAAGACTTTGCAAAACTTCTATTGCTTTATCAATGTCTTGTTGATTTAATTTATCTAACTTTTCCTGTTCGCTCATTTCAAAATAATTGAATGACAAAGATAAGTTTTTTATGTTAATTTTCTTTAAAACAACACCAAGTATAAATTCAGTTTTTTATCATCAAAAAAAGGAATAAACAACAATAACTAGTAAAATGATAGTCAACTAAATGATAGATTAATACTCAATTCCAATACAGTTTTGAAAACCTCAAAACCTTTAATCTATATGGTTTTATTTAATTTAGATTAATTATAGTTTGTAATTAATGTGTGTCATTATATATTTTCTCACCAGCATTAATTTCAATATCTAAAAAATTTTCACTTGGGGGAATTGTACAATTATATCCAATAGTGTAATGACAATAAGGATTAAATGCATAATTAAAATCTAATATATAAGTTTTACCTTTAGGAATAGTTGTTTCAACATATCGTCCACCACCATATGTTTGGTTACCGCTTGTCAAATCTGTAAAGGGTATAAAAATGTAATCTTTATACTTGTCCATTTTCATTAATCTTATACTTTGATAGATCGGTAATTTAAACCGTTTACCCATTAATTTAAACTTTAAATAGCCATATCTTCTAAATTTTTTATTTTCACCTCTTGAGGTTAACATGTCAAATTCTTTACCAATTGATATTTTAACTTTACAAGTTACTTTGTAAGCTTCATTTGGCTCAAAATAATTAAGGTGAGTGAATTTCAAAGCCATTGCATCTGGGAGAATAGACAAAGCTGTATCTCCAAAATCTATATCTACAGATTTTCTATGTGCCAATAATTCATTACTATAATCATTCTGGCAATATGCGAATGCGCTTGTGAAAATTAAGGTATAAAGTAAAATTGTATTTTTCATAATTATGATTTTAATACAAAACTAACAATTTAAAAGAATAAGAAAAACAAAAACACTTTAGCTATCTAAATTACTACTCAACCACCTTTTATAAACATTCACATCCATTCCTTTATTGTTTGCAATTTCTTCAACCTGGTCTAACTTTACTTTTCCTACGCCAAAATATTTTGATTGAGGATGTGCAAAATAAAGGTGACTTAATCTTTCTTCATTAAGTATACTTTTAACAAACTAAGGAAAGGCTAGATATAAATATTAATGAATTAACAGAAAACATAATTCAATTTTTTTATGAAAAATAAAAAGTAACTTAATCCTCTTTATTTGTCAGAGTATATTACTTTTGTTTAAAAAATAAGTCGAAATGGTAAACACTATTAAATCAAGGTTTTCAATTAAAGATGTTGAAAATCTATCTGGAGTAAAAGCGCATACTATAAGAATATGGGAAAAAAGGTACACACTTTTTGAACCCAAAAGAACAGAAACAAATATTAGATATTACACTACAACTGATTTAAAAAAAATATTAAATGTTGCGTTCTTAGTTGAAAAAGGAATGAGAATATCAAAAATATCAAAACTAAACAATGAAGAATTAAGAGAATCTATTGTCTTAGAAATATCAAATTCAACAACATCAAACAGCTACGAAAATTCAATTTTACTAGCCATGATAAATTTTGATCAGTTTCAATTTGAAACAATTTATAATACCCTTACAACTGAATTTTCATTTCGAGAAATATTTAATGACTTATTTATTCCACTTTTAAATAAAATTGGTTTACAATGGCAATCAAACACTATCACACCAGCTCATGAACATTTTATTTCAAACTTAATTTATCAAAAACTGCATGTCAATATTGAGAAGGTTAGCCAAACTGAAATAGCTAAAACAGACAAAATATTCGTATTATTTTTACCCATGAATGAGATTCATGATTTAGGCTTATTGTACATCCAATACGAGTTAAATTTAAAAGGGTATAAAACAATTTATCTTGGAAATAGTGTACCTATAGAAAGTTTGGAATCAATAAAAGACTTATATAACAACATTACTTACATAAGCTATTTCACAATTTATCCTGCTATAGATCAGGTTGAGAATTACTTAGGAAATTTTAACGATAGATACCTCCAAAATGATAATGAATTATGGATACTAGGTAGAAACACATCAGTACTAACTAGCTCTAACACAGTAAAAAACATAAGACCATTTAAAGACCTAAAATCTATTTTAATAACTATATAAAATAATATTGATTAACTTTTGCAAGTAAAAGTTAAACAAAACTCTTAGAAATACCCTATATTTGTTAATTCATAACACATAATGATTTAACAAAATGAAAAAAATTGCTATTATTGGTTCCGGATTTTCATCATTATCTGCAGCTTGCTACCTAGCGAAAGAAGGTTTTAATGTATCGATTTACGAGAAAAATATTGACTTTGGAGGAAGAGCAAGGCAGTTTAAAGTAGACGGCTTTCGCTTTGACATGGGGCCAAGTTGGTATTGGATGCCTGATGTTTTCGAATCTTTTTTCAACGATTTTGATAAAAAAGTATCCGATTATTACAATTTAAAAAGACTATCCCCTTCTTACAGAGTCGTATTTGGCATTAAAGATTACATTGATTTACCAAGTAATTTAGATGAACTATATAACTTATTCGAATCCATAGAAAAAGGTAGTGCATCAAACCTTAAATCATTTTTAGAAGATGCAAAATACAACTATGACATTGCCATTAATAAAATTGTAAAATTACCTGGACACTCTCCTTTTGAATTAATTACACTTGAAACTATAACAAGAGTTAGTCAATTCTTTAAGACTATTAATTCTTATGTTTCTAAGAAGTTTACAAATAAAAAATTAAGACAAATTTTAGAATTCCCTGTTTTATTTTTAGGTGCAAAACCTGAAAACACACCGTACTTCTATTGCTTTATGAACTTTGCAGACTTAAGCTTAGGCACTTGGTATCCTGAAGGGGGAATGTATGAAGTCGTTAATGGGATGTATGAACTAGCAGACTCGTTAGGAGTGAACTTCTATTCAAAATCTGAAGTTATAGGTTTTAACATAGAAAATAATACTGTTACTGGAGTACAACTTAAAGGTAAGGACATAGGATGTGATTTTATAGTAAACGGAGGCGATTATAGACATGTCGAAAAACTACTACCTACTAAATTTCAAGTTTATTCTGACAAATATTGGGACAGCAGAGTAATGGCACCTTCTGCACTTCTTTTTTATATAGGACTAAATAGAAAAGTGCAGGATGTATTGCACCACAATTTATTTTTTGATGCTGATTTTAAAAAACATGCAGCTGAAATATATGATGACGCCAAATGGCCATCAAACCCTTTATTTTACGCTAACTTCACTAGTAAAACAGACTTAAAAGATGCACCCGAAGGACATGAAGCATGTTTTTTATTAATGCCTATTGCAGCAGGAATTGAAGATTCAGAAGAAATGAGAGAAAAATACTATCATATTCTTATGAACAGACTTGAACTACACACAAATCAAGAATTAAAAAAACATGTAGTTTATAAACGTTCTTTTTGTGTTGACGACTTTGTTTCTGAATACCATTCATTTAAAGGTAACGCTTATGGTTTAGCAAATACATTAACTCAAACAGCATTTTTAAAGCCAAAATTGAAAAATAAGAGATTAACTAACTTTTACAACACAGGACAATTGACTGTTCCCGGACCTGGAGTTCCACCAGCATTAATTTCTGGAAAAATAGTAAGTGAACAAATAATAAACCAAAAATCTTAGAATTATGAAAAAAATATTTGATGATTTATCGGAAATTTGTAGCAAAAACACGACTAAGTCCTATAGTACATCTTTCTATTCTGCAGTGGGTATGTTGGATGAATCAATAAGGCAAGATATATACAATATTTATGGCTTTGTCCGATTCGCAGATGAAATAGTAGATTCATTTGAAGGCTTTGATAAACTCTATTTATTAGATAAGTTTGAAGAAAGTTATTATGAAAGTCTAGAACACAAAATTAGTCTTAATCCTATTCTAAATGCGTTCCAGAAAACAATTCATAAATACTCTATTGATTTAAAATTAGTAGACGCCTTCTTAAAAAGTATGCGCATGGATTTAGATAAAAAAGACTACTTTTCAAGAGAAGAATATGAACGATATATATATGGCTCCGCAGATGTAGTTGGCTTAATGTGCTTGAAAGTTTTTGTTAATGGAAATGAAAATGAGTACCAAAGATTAAAACCTAGCGCCATGAAATTAGGTTCTGCATTTCAAAAAGTTAATTTTTTAAGAGATTTTAAAAGTGATATTGAATTGTTAGAAAGAAGTTATTTTCCAAATGTTAATTTACAAGAACTAGATTATAAATCTAAACAAGACATTATTAACGAAATTAAAGCTGATTTTCAAATGGCTTATGAAGGAATTATTCAATTACCAAAATCGTCAAAGCGTGGTGTATACACTGCATATGTTTACTACAAAAGACTGCTTAAGAAATTAGACGAAACACCTTACGAAAATATTTTAGAGTCAAGAATAAGAGTTAACGATTTTACAAAAATGAGTTTAATGGCTAAATCATTTTTGGAGGTCAAATTAAAATTTGTGTAATGAAAACAGCTTTAATTATATTCTCATTTTTCTTAAGCCTCAGCTTGAATGCTGCAGACATTAGAACCGATTTTCACGCAAATATGTTTAATGAAGATGAGCTAACCGCGTTAACGGAAAATAAAACATATTCTGTTTCAAATCTAACACTAGCTTATAAAGGAATTGGTAAAACAATGCTTGCAGACTTTATGTTTTTGCCAACCTCTAAGTTAAGTTACTTCAATGCAGGTAAAGCAGATTTAGAAAAAGCAATAAAAATTGAACCTAAGAACCCTGAATTAAGATACCTTAGACTTTTGATTCAATTAAACGCCCCATTTTTTCTTAATTACAATGATAAAATAGCAAGTGATATTACTTTTTTCACAAACAACCTAAAAGTATATCAAATAAAAACTAGCTGGAAAATTAAATTTATTGATAATTTATTAGGCGCAGAAGAATTGACACCTCAACAAGAGGTTAAAATAAAAGCATTAAAAAAGAAATTAACATGATTAATCCAGAAGTAATTTTAGTCAACGATAATGATGAAGTAATTGGGTTTGAAGACAAACTAATTGCCCATCAAAAAGGTTTAAAACATAGAGCTATTTCCGTTTTAGTATTTAATACAAAAGGAGAATGGTTAATGCAACAGAGAGCACAACATAAATACCATTCAGGTGGACTATGGACTAACACATGCTGTAGTCACCCATATCCAGAGGAAACTACACAAACTTCAGCAGAAAGAAGATTAATGGAGGAAATGGGAATGAAATCAAAACTGAGTTATGTTTTTGATTTTTCTTATTGCTTGAAACTAGATAATGACCTAACTGAAAATGAACTTGATCATGTTTTTATAGGGAAAACTGATGATTTACCTAACATTAATAAAGAGGAAGCATCTGATTATAGATATGTAGATACAAAAACATTAAAAATTGAATTAAAAGATAGCCCAGAAAAATTTACTGAATGGTTTAAAATTATCTTTGCTAAGGTTAATGAAATAAACTTAAAACTTTAACATATGATTACGACTGGAATACTAATTGTACTTACCACCTTCATTGCTATGGAAGGCGTTGCCTGGTTGACGCACAAATACATTATGCATGGATTATTTTGGTTTTTACATGAAGACCATCACGTACCAAACAAAGAAAAGGTACTAGAAAAAAATGATTACTTTTTTCTAATATTTGCAATACCTGGCATCTGTTTCACTGTTTTTGGTTCTATTTACGACATAAATTATCTGTTTTTTATTGGATTAGGAATTACATTATATGGATTTATATATTTCTTAATTCATGAAGTTTTTATTCATCAACGCATTAAATGGTTTAGAAAAAGTAATTCTAAATATTTACGAGCAATAAGGCGTGCTCATAAAGTGCATCACAAGCATTTAGGAAAGCATGAGGGTGAATGCTTTGGTATGTTAATAGTCCCTTTTAAATATTTTAAAGCAGAATTAAAAAAATGAAAACAGCAATAGTCATAGGGAGTGGGCCTGGGGGCTTGGCAAGTTCAATTCGTCTCGCAAATAAAGGTTATAAGGTTATTGTATTAGAGAAAAATAACTATGTAGGCGGTAAATTGACTGAAATTAGATTAGATAAATTTAGGTTTGATGCAGGGCCGTCACTTTTTACAATGCCCGAATTGGTTACTGAACTATTTGAACTATCGTCAAAAAATGTAGCTGATTATTTTGAATATGAAAGGTTATCGACAATCTGTAAGTATTTTTATGCAGATGGTACAATAATTACTGCAGATTCAGATGTGAACAAGTTTGCGGAAGAGGTTGAAGCTAAAACGACCGATTCAAAAGAAGCCGTTTTAAAACATTTAAAACAGAGCGAATTTATTTACAACACAACTGCTGAGTTGTTTCTTACTAAATCATTACATAAATTAAGTTCTTATCTCAATCTGTCTACCTTTTGGTCATTTTTTAAATTCCCTTTTCTAAATCCACTTAAAACCATGGATGGTGTTAATTCGGCCAGTTTTAAAGATTCCAAAAGTCAAAGATTATTTAACCGTTATGCCACATATAATGGCTCTAATCCTTATAAAGCACCTGCTATTTTAAATATAATTCCACATTTAGAGTACAATAGAGGTGCATATTATCCAAAAGGAGGCATGATTAGTATTTCAAAATCTTTGCATAAATTGGCAGTTGATTTAGGTGTGGAGTTTAAACTAAACTGTAATGTTGAAAAAATTAATGTCGCAAAAAATAGGGTAACGGGAGTTAGTTTTACTGGTGGAAGTATAAATGCAGATACAGTCGTATCAAATGCGGATATTAAAACCGTGTATGATAAATTATTGCCTACAAAAAAAGCATTGTTAAAGGTCCAAAAACAAGAAAGGTCATGTTCGGCATTGATATTTTATTGGGGAATGAATAAAAAATTTTCAAATTTAGATGTTCATAATATATTTTTCACAGAAAACTATAAAGAAGAATTCAAGCATCTATTTGGTAAAGCCGATATTTATGAAGATCCGACTATTTATATAAATATTACGTCAAAGTATAGTGCGGATGATGCGCCTAAAGATTGTGAAACATGGTTTGTAATGATCAATGTTCCACCAGATTTCTCTCAAGACTGGGACGAATTGATAAAGGAAGCAAGGCAATCTATAATAACCAAACTAAATCGAGTTTTAAATATTGATATAGAATCATTAATTTTGGAAGAGGATATGTTAACGCCACAATTAATTGAATCTAGAACCAGTTCATACAGAGGATCACTTTATGGTACTGCATCAAATGATAAGTTTTCAGCATTTTTTAGGCATTCAAATTTTTCAAAAACGTACAAAGGACTGTATTTTTGTGGCGGTAGTGTTCATCCAGGTGGAGGTATTCCTTTGGCGTTATCGTCAGCAAAAATTATTGATAAATATATAAAACATGTTTAAACTAAAGTTTAACACAATAGCATTCTTAATGACTTGCATCTACTTAGTAGGTGTAGTAGGTCATTTAATAGCCGATATAAGGCCTTTATTCTTCTGGTTAACTCCATATAATTTAGTCCTTACTACCGTGGTGTTATTACTTATGAACTCCATAAAAACAAAAGACTTCCTAGTTCTAAGCATTGTCTTTTTAATTGGGTTTTCAGTAGAGGTTATTGGTGTTAAAACAGGCCTTTTATTTGGTAACTATCAATATGGAGAAACGCTTGGATTTAAGTGGTTAAACGTGCCTTTAGTGATTGGTTTAAATTGGGTATTGTTAAACTTAGCAGGTCATGGTTTAGTAAATAAGTTTATAAAAAACATAATTTTAAAATCAGTATTAGCTGCTATACTTATTGTTTTATTGGATATTTTAATAGAACCTGTTGCTATACAGATAGATTATTGGTCTTGGGAAAATAATATCATTCCTTTACAGAACTACCTGATGTGGTTTGGGGTCTCTTTTGTTATTCAACTGATCATTACTAAATCAAAAATAAACATTGATTTTAAATCTAGTACATTAATGATTCTATTGCAACTTTTATTCTTTACCATTTTAAATTTAGCATTATGAAATTTTTAGAATCTCATTACCTCTATTTTTATCTTCTATTGTTCACTATTGCCTATCCCATTGCTCAAAGTTTTGAAAGAAGGATTCAACTTTATAAAAAATTTAAATTTATTGGCTTTAGTATTATATCAATACTGTTAGTATTTATTCCTTGGGATATCTATTTTACAGAAAAAGGAGTCTGGTGGTTCAATACAAACTATATTACAGGTCTAAACATTTACAATTTACCAATAGAAGAAGTATTGTTTTTTGTGTGTGTA
>Ga0308011_10000792_pt1 | contig 15786 bp, 18 predicted proteins | sample Neamet177_FD_203144 | JGI IMG/M metagenome (GOLD analysis project Ga0308011, IMG submission 203144) | Marine microbial communities from water near the shore, Antarctic Ocean - #177 | ecosystem: Environmental > Aquatic > Marine > Unclassified | place: Southern Ocean | collected 2014-07-25 | reverse complement strand
TTAATTACAATTATTTTACAACATTCTAATTATTTAAAAAAACTATCAATACGGTCTACATCAAAATCAACTAATGAATTAAGTATTAAATCTGCAATAATTAACTTAGGATTTGATCCATTACAATCTTCTGGTACCGCTACTACTTTCATTCGAGCTGCTTTTGCTGATATCACACCATTTAAAGAATCTTCAAACACTAAGCAATCTGAATATTTCGCCTTTAATTTATCTGCCGTAGTCATAAAAACTGCCGGATGCGGTTTTCCAAATGTCTCATATTCTGCCGAATGTACAACGTCAAAATAGTCACCTATCTTTAATTTATCCAAAACAGCATCAATAATACGTTGGTAAGATGAGGTGGCCAAACCAATTTTATAGCCTTTTGACTTTAACGATTTTAACAAATCAGTTACCCCTTCCATTTCTTCCCCTTGTGCATAAATCTCTCTAATCACAATAGATACAATATCATCTTCAACTGCTTTAACCGTTTTATTAGTCCACTTCACTTTATCATGCCATATTTGAACCACTTCATCAATCCTTAAACCTACAGACTCTTCAAAATCAGTCGCTTTTGTATTTAAGCCGACTTTGGCAAAAGCTTCTATTTCAGCAATTTTCCATAAGGGTTCAGAATTAATTAAAATCCCGTCCATGTCAAATAGTATTGTTTTCATTTCTTTAGTGTGTTGACTGAATTGTTATTATTTTTTGATACCTAATTTATATAAATTACCACCTCCAAAACCTTTCCTAAACTCATCTGTCATATACCATTTATTAGGTGACGCGTAAGTAATAGCTTCTCTTTGTTTAAGTTTAGGAATGTTATACATTCTAATATCTCCATTCCAAAATTCATTGTTTTTAATATTTGAAACAACATATAATTTACCATACGTCAAAATGGTCAACGTGTTAGATTCTTGATGATAATCAGCAGCCGTAACTGAACAAAATTGCCAAGCAGTATGACAAAATTGAAATTGTCCGATTAATTTTGCTTTATGCTTTCCTTTTTTAGCTGGAATTCTATATACTTTTGAAATACCAGTAAACGGTTTTGATCTACATTTAGTCAATAAATACAAGAAGCCATCTTTGTAAAAAAAAGCTTCACAATCAAAATTTAAATTTTTATTTTTTGGTGGAAATTGCTCTTGATCTTCATACCAAAATGTTATTTTTTCAGTTTTGACTTCCGTTTTATAAATAAAATGGTTTTTGACAATATAAATTTGAGCCTTTTTACGAGTATTGTAATTATTACCAAAATCACCTATGTATAAATTCCCTTTATCGTCCTGTGTTAAATCTTCCCAATCCTTATTTTTGGTGTCAATAAGTTTTATCCTTTTCACTAAATCACCTAAAGTATCTAAAACAAATAATTCACTTTTATTCCCCCCATCATTATGCGTAATTAAATACTTGTTTTGATAAAACACTAAGCCAGAAGTTTCAATTATTGTTTTGGGTAATGATTTTATTTTTAAAACATCAAGTTGCATGTAGCCTTGAAATGAAAGTAACCCAGAAAATATAAAAAGTAAAATTAATTTATTCATCATAGCAAAAGTAACTCTAAATTTATACCAAACTTAAAAATATGCTTACTTTTGATTAAAATTCGTAAAAGAAATGGGGATTAGTCCTAGTAGCAAAGGTTGGGTAAAAAAATATTTTTCATTAGTGAAAAACTATGAAACTGTTTTGCAAAAATTCCCTGATGGTGTTTTAAACGCTGAGGAGTTAATCTATGCTTTTATACAACCTACTGGATTAATGTATGGGCATCCTGTAAGTTTTGTTTTTTTAGATGATGACATCATACACAAATTAAGCTTAGATGAATCTTTTAAAATTTTACTTTTAGAAGGTTTATTTTTGGTGGATTATATCCATAAAGGTGAAATAAACCATAAAAGTCTTGAAGCCTCTTTAAATAGATTTGTCGCATTTTATGAATCTACCCAACTTGAAAAAGCAAAAAAAGGATGGTTAAATTTCTCAAAATTAAATACTTTTGAAAAAGTTGAGTCCATCATTAGTCAGCGCGTTAAAATTAAAGGAAATATTGCCAATAAAATAGTAACGACTTACCTTTACAATAGTTTATTGTTTCATGATTTAGTGTTATATCAAGATTATTTATCAGCGAATACAGCCATTAATTTAGTGGAAAAACGTTCTGAAATAATGTTAGATTTAGTTAAGATTGTAGCTTTGTCAGCAAAATCTGACGGTTCTATGTCTGATGAGGAAAAAGGAATATTCAAAATATTTTTAGCGTCAGCAAATTTAAACACGCCTCAAAAACATGAAGCTGAAACATTTTTTGAAACACATAAAAGCCTATCTGACATTAATTTTATTTATGAAAACACCTGGTTATTAAGGCGTTTTGTTTTAGAAATAGCAATCCTTACGTTATGGAGTAATAAAGGATTATCTGACTTAGAAGAACAATTTTTAAACCAATTAACCGAAAAATTAAACCTTAAAATTGCTGACAGAGATAATGCTTACATTGCCATTCAAAGTTTTGTAATATCTAATCAAACAGACAGTTTGTTTTTAAAAGGAAAAAATGACGTAGCATTAATATTAAGTGGTGCTGGTAAACGCTGGTCAAAAATATTAGGCAGAAATAAAGATAAGTTAGCCATTGAACTTAAAAACAGTAAAGCGCTAGTGAGTTTAATATCCATAGCGACACAACGAGATTTAACTAAAGATGAAAAAGAAAAAGTGAAAGCTCAGTTTTTTGACTTAGCTAAAACAATCCCTTCATTAGCATTATTCATGCTACCAGGAGGAGCTGTTATTCTACCTGTTGTACTTAAATTAATTCCTAACCTTGTGCCATCCGCATTTGCGAATAATAGAATTGAAGAAGAAGAGTAATTCAATAATATACATATCCGCTTGTTTACTAAATAAATATTTGGCAAAGCCAAAAACATACCACAGCCTCTCCGGAGAAAGAGAGGGATTTAATCGTCACAAAAAAACGCAATTATACAAGTATAAACACTTTGATTATAATAGAATTAAATGCATATTGGGAAAAGTAACGGATAGTCTATTCAACAACCTCAATTCGGTCTAAAAGACTGTTAGAAAAACCTTAGCTTTTATTGCTTTGAAAATTTATAGACTTTGAAATCATGAGGATTTTTATCGTCTTTTTTATAATCCAATATCATTTCCCTTGTCCAATCTGATTCATCAAATTTCGGAAACCAAGTATCACCTTCATAACTGTGATCAATAAACGTAATTAGCATTTCATCTACTAAATTATTTTGTATTGAATACTCATATATTTGACCACCGCCAATAATATAAATATCTAATTCTGGATTATTTTTTTGGTAATAGTCAATTGAGGCTTCTATTGAATTGAAAGTATCACAATCAGGATGAGAAAAATCAGAATTTCTAGTAACAACAGCATTAATTCTCCCAAATAAAGGACGGTATTTTAAAGGTATTGAATCCCAATTCCTTCTCCCCATAATAACAACATGTCCTTTGGTTGTTTGCGTAAAAAAACGCATATCAGCAGGTAAGTGCCAAATTAAATCATTGTCCTTACCAATAACATCATTATTTGCTTTTGCTACTATTAATTTTATCATCTTCTAGTTGTAATACTTTTTTAAAATCTACTATAATCCTTTTGTGATTTCCAAGGTTTGATTTATTTTGAATTTTCAAGTCAAGACATGCGGTAAAAAATGGAGGGGGAGTTTACAACCGTAAATGACCATCTATTTTTTTAAGCATAACGCAGAATTAGAAGTTCAGAATAGATTATCAAACAGATACTGCTCCTTTAATCGGGGCATGATGCTCATACCCTACTAATTCAAAATCTTCAAAGGTAAATTGCTCAATATCTTTAATTGCTGGATTTATTTTCATCATTGGTAATGGCTTAGTCTCACGACTTAATTGAAGTTCCACTTGATCAAAATGATTATTATATAAATGAACATCACCGAAAGAATGAACAAACTCACCCACTTCTAAATCACAAACTTGAGCCAACATCATTACCATTAAAGCATAAGACGCAATATTAAAAGGTACGCCTAAAAACACATCTGCAGACCTTTGGTAAAGTTGACATGACAGCTTACCGTCAGCTACATAAAATTGAAAAAATGCGTGACATGGTGGTAATGCTGCTTTACCATTAGCTACATTTTCTGAAAATGTTTTAGTTGTATCAGGCATTACTGATGGATTCCAAGCAGAAATCATAATCCTACGGTTATTAGGATTAGTTTTTAATTGATCAACAACCATAGCTAGTTGGTCAATCCCTTCTCCGTTCCAATTACGCCATTGCGAACCATAAACAGGACCTAAATCACCATTTTCATCTGCCCAAGCATTCCATATCTTTACACCATTATCATTTAAATACTTAATATTAGTATCGCCTTTAATAAACCATAACAATTCGTGTACAATAGATTTTAAATGTAATTTCTTAGTCGTAACCATTGGAAAACCTTTACTTAAGTCGAACCTGATTTGACGTCCAAACACACTCTTTGTTCCCGTTCCTGTTCGGTCTCCTTTTTGAGTACCGTTGTCTAAAATATCTTGAATTAAATCTAAATATGCTTTCATCTATTTGTTGTCAAAATTATATTGATGTAAAAGTACAAAATTTTTAATTGTTAAGATATAGAGAATTTGAAAATCTGAAAATTCTTAATTTTCAATCTTAAAAAAACCATAAAATTATATTACCTTTGACTCTATGAAAACAATACTAAGCCTAATTTTTACATTACTAACAGTAATAACCTTTGCACAAAAAGACATCTATGCTTTTAGCTTTAACGACATCAATAAACAAACGGTTTCATTTGAACAATTTAAAGGCAAAAAAATATTGATTGTAAACACTGCGAGTAAATGTGGATACACTTCACAATATAAAGAATTACAGGAATTACATACCGAATATGGTGATAAAATTGTAGTTATTGGTTTTCCAGCAAACAATTTCGGTAAGCAAGAACCTGGTTCTGAAACTGAAATCGCTACCTTTTGTAAAAAAAATTATGGCGTTACCTTTTTAATGGCAAGTAAAATATCAGTAAAGGGTAAAAACATTAACCCTTTATATGAATGGTTAACCCATCAAAAAAACAAATCATTCACAGGCCCAATCCATTGGAATTTTGAAAAAATATTAATTGATGAAAATGGAAAAGTTAAAAAAAGGTATAGAAGTAAAACTAAACCAACAAGCGTTGACATTATAAATGAACTATAAAATAGACTCAAGAACGCTACGCTTCTAGACACAAGACTGACGAATTTTGTTTACAAACAAAAAAGATTAACGTCAGTTCGTCCCGATAGCTATCGGGAATTAAAAGGTGATTGAGGCGCGTAGCGGGACTCGAAATTAACTTTTAAATATATCGAGAACAGAATGACACAATAAAATCACGGCCTCTCCGTTCTCGCACTGAGTTTTTATCGAAGTGTTAAGGGAGAAAGAGTGATATGCTGAGTTTTTATCAAAGTACGCTACGATTCTTACAACAACAACAACAACAACAACAACAAAGTCACGGCCTCTCCCTTTTTAAAGGGAGAAAGAGAGGGATTAAATCACCTCACAAGACAACTAACTTTTTCTATCAGCGTAGCGTACTAGCAGCGCAGCGATCTAGGGCGTAGCGGTCCAAAAGCGTAGCGATCTAGCAGCGCAGCGATCTATTTCCTTTTGTCTTGTTTCTTGCATCTCTTTTATCTTGAATCTTTTTTTATCTAACAGCAAAGCGCTCTAACTCCTCTTGCTGACTAAATAAACACCAATAAAGATAAACAAAGCACTTGCCAATTTCCAGATAGAAAAATCAGCTGTATAATCTTCTAACCCCAATACAAAAGACAAGTAAATAAAAACACTTGCAATCATTGGTTGAAAATAAATATAGCTACTCGCCACCGAAGGTGATACATTTTTCATGGCCAAAACAGTTAGTAGATAAGGTAAAAAAGTAACGCCTATTACTACAAAAGCAATTCGCCAAGGAATATCCACCGGCATAGCCTGCCATTCTACTGCTAAAAACTCTGAACTAGAGAATGGCCATATCAATACGTAAATTAAACCAAACGTAAATACCCAAGTAATTACAGTTAATGGCCTATACTTTGCCATTAAAGGTTTAACTAATACTAAATAAATAGAATACGACACCGCATTTAAAATAATAAATAAATCCCCTAACGAAGAAGCATCAGTGCCACTTGCATTATTACCTAAGAGAATTAAATTTACAGAACCAATTGCACCTAAACCAATTCCAATGAGTTTATTTTTAGTTGCCTTTTCTTTTAAAAAAAGCATAGACAATATAAAGACTATAATAGGTGTTGCAGTCATAATTAAAGACGCATTAAGTGGTGAAGTCCGCATTAAGCCATTAAAAAATAACAATTGATTAATGCCTACCCCAAACAAGCCACAAAGCGCTAAGGTTACTAAATCTTTTTTTGCTACCTTTTCTAAGGTAAACAATAATACAGACCAAAATAAAATAATCGCTCCTAAAACGCGCATTAAAATAAACCCATTAGGACCTACATATTTTGGCATTACACCTTTAGCTACGACATAGTTTGCACCATATAATAAGTTAACAGTAAACAATGCAATATGTGATAATACCTTTTTTGACATTAAAAATAAACTTTAGCTTGTTCTATAATTTTTTTAGAATTCCCAATAAAAATCTCATCATTTATAAGGATCACTGGTCGTTTCAGAAAAGTATACTCATCCAAAATATATTTTTTATAATCCAGCTCACCAAGATTCATGTCTTTTAAACCTAAAGATTTATATTTCATGGCACGCTTAGAAAATAAAGCCTCATAACTTCCAGCCAATGCTTTCATGTCTTCAATTTGACTTTCAGTTATTTGTTCTGTTTTAATATTTTGTAAAATAACCGTTTCATCAGGGTTCAATTCTTTAATGATTCTGATACAAGTACTACAAGATGATAAGTGATATATTTTTTTCATTCTAGAATTTTGTCAAAAGTAATTAATAATTTACGTAAAATAGCCTGTTTAATTAATTGTAAAATAAAAGACAATTCAGATGTCTATGACTATCTTTTTTAAAGTATCACTTGACGACCTAATATATTATAATTACTTTTAGAATTCAATCTAATAAAAACATGTCTCAAAACGAACCACTACATATTCCATATCACATAGATTCAAAATCACAAGCCGACTCAGTAAAAGCATCAACTGAATTCTACGAGCTAATGGACAAAAGACGTTCTGTTCGTTTTTTCTCAGACAAAGCTGTTCCAGAGGAAGTAATTAAGAATATTATCAGAACTGCAAACACAGCACCTTCTGGCGCACATAAACAACCCTGGACATTTTGTGTCATTAGCAACAAGGCTTTAAAACACGAACTTAGAGAAAAAGCTGAAACTGAGGAACGTATCAACTACACTTCTAGAATGAGTGAAACGTGGAAAGATGATTTATCACATTTAGGGACTAATTCTGTCAAAGAATTTATTGATATTGCACCTTGGATTGTCATTATTATGCGAAAACCATATGATATTGATGAAAATGGTACTAAAAAAAATAATTATTATGTCAATGAATCTGTAGGCATTGCAAGTGGTATTTTAATCGCTGCAATTCACAATGCTGGTTTAGTAACTTTAACACACACACCTAGTCCAATGGGCTTTATATCTAAGGTTCTGGGAAGACCAGAAAATGAAAAACCATATCTATTATTACCTGTTGGATACCCTTCAAAAGAGTGCAGTGTTCCAAATTTAAAAAGAAAAAAATTAAATGAAATTGCATTTTTTTACCGATAAATTTTGATTTCTGACTGATTAACATTTTCTTTGCAAACTGAGAACCATTAAAAAAATAAGAAATTATGTCAGATGTAAAATCAAGAGTAATATCTATTATTGTAGATAAATTAGGAGTAGCTGAAGATGAGGTTACTGTAGAAGCGAGTTTCACAAATGATTTAGGAGCTGATTCATTAGATACTGTAGAATTAATTATGGAATTTGAAAAAGAATTCAATATTGCAATTCCAGATGATCAAGCAGAAAAAATCCAAACAGTTGGAAACGCTATTGAGTACATTGAAGGAAACGCAAAGTAATTTGTAAAAGTTAGTTAACATAAAAGTTAGTTTTAAACAAGCATTAAAATGGAATTAAAAAGAGTTGTAATTACTGGACTAGGGGCGTTAACGCCAATTGGAAATACAGTTGATGAATACTGGAATTCTTTGGTAAACGGAGTTAGCGGAGCTGCTCCAATTACTCATTTTGATGCATCAAAGTTTAAGACACAATTTGCGTGTGAACTAAAAAACTTCAACGTTCAAGATCATTTAGATCGTAAAGAAGCTAGAAAACTAGATCAATTTTCTCAGTATGCCATGGTTTCCAGTGCGGAAGCTATGGTAGACTCTGGGATTGATGTAGAAAAAATCGATTTAAACAGAGCTGGAGTGATTTGGGGATCTGGTATTGGTGGATTAAAAACTTTCCAAGATGAAGCTGCAAATTTTGCAAGTGGAGACGGAACACCGAGATTCAACCCTTTCTTTATTCCAAAAATGATTGCTGATATAGTTGCAGGTCACATTTCTATAAAATATGGATTTAGAGGACCTAACTATGTAACTGTTGCCGCTTGTGCATCTGCTACAAACGCAATGATTGATGCTTTTAACTTAATTAGATTAGGAAAATCAGATGTTATTATGTCTGGTGGATCTGAAGCTGCAGTTAATGAATCAGGAATTGGTGGATTTAATGCTTTAAGAGCATTATCAACAAGAAATGACTCACCTCAAACGGCTTCTAGACCTTTCGATAAAGAAAGAGAAGGTTTTGTTTTAGGTGAAGGTTCTGGTGCTATTATTTTAGAAGAATTAGAACACGCAAAAGCCCGTGGTGCTAAAATCTATGCTGAAGTTGTTGGTTCAGGATTATCTGCTGATGCTTACCACATTACTGCACCTCACCCAGAAGGGATAGGCGCAAAATTAGTAATGAGAGAAGCTTTAAGAGAAGCTGGTATTTCAACTGCTGATGTAGATTATATTAATGTACACGGAACTTCTACTCCACTTGGAGATGTTGCTGAAACAATTGCAATTAAAGAAGTATTTGGAGAAGATGCTTATAACTTAAACATCTCTTCTACAAAATCAATGACAGGACACTTATTAGGTGCTGCTGGAGCAATTGAAGCAATTGCTTGTATTAAAGCGATTGAAAACAATATTGTTCCGCCAACAATTAATCACTCTACAATTGACCCTGCTATTGATCCAAAATTAAATTTAACACTTAACAAAGCTCAAAAAAGAGAAGTAAATGTTGCCTTAACCAATACATTTGGATTTGGTGGTCATAACACTTCAATGATTTTCAAGGCGTATAAAGATTAAGTCTATTGTTAAAGTTTTTCTCTAAAAAAAAGAGTTCAAAAAAAAATATTGCTTTGAGTACATTTTTACTCAAGACATTAGGATACAGACCAAATAATATTGAATTATTTGAGAAATCCTTCATGCATAAATCTCACAGTAATTCAATTGCCAACTTAGAGAGTAATGAAAGATTAGAGTATTTAGGAGATAGAGTATTAGACTTAATTGTTGCACAATACTTATTCGAAAGATTCCCTCAAAAAGATGAAGGAGAGTTAACTAAATTAAAATCTAAAATCGTTAGTCGTAAGATGTTAGGTACTATTGGAGAGAAAATGGGATTAATACATCACATTAAATATAGCTCTTCAAGATCTATAAATACTTCCACACTTGAAGGTAACGCATTTGAAGCACTAATTGGTGCTTTATATCTAGATTCAAATTTTGAAACGACCCAAAAGGTTTTTATCGATTATATCTTAAGAAAACATATTGACGTAAATAAAGTAATACTTGAAAATGTAGATTTTAAAAGTACAATTTTAATTTGGTGTCAAAAAAATAAATTACCCATTGAATTTATCTTAAGCGAAGAAGCTTCAAAACAAAACAGTCACCAATACAAAGTAATTGTGAAAATCAATCACAAAGAGTGGGGAATGGGGTCTGGAAATAACAAGAAAGAAGCAGAACAAGCAGCTTCTAAAGAAACGATTGAATTAATTGGAGCGTAGTTATTACTAATACGTCACAACGCTCTTAAATTGCATGCCTCCTTTTGCAAGAACATCTAAACTAATCTGTTTACCATTTTCTAAAGTAACTTCAACTTTATTTTGTCCTTTTTTAAGTGGAATCCTGGCGTAATAAATTTGATTAGGTAAAGTTTGCCAACTTCTAGTATCTGCTTTCTCCATAGCGAAATTAGCAATTCCTAAAGCCAAACCTGCCAATTCATTTTGATTAGACAAGGCCAATTCAGCTACTTTTTTAACAACCATTCGCGTCAAACGCTTTCCTAATTCAATTAAGTAGTCTTCCTTTTCCATTTGATAAGCTAACTGCTCAATATCTTCACCCAAATGAAAGTAATAAGGGGTATCATTAACCCTTAAACTCGCTTGGTGATTGTACATAGGTCTTGATTCAAAATAAGAGCTAGCAATACGCAGTAAACCAATATCTGAAGGTTTAAATTCTTTATCTCCATTACTAAAATCATAAGTTATAGGAATCTGCATACTATTATTCTGATCCGAAAAAAAATACACTCCTTTTTTATGTCCCTGAAGTAAAGTAAAGTATACATTTTTCTCACGCTTAATTGGCGCCAGTCCATTTTCCCAAAATAAAATAAGCTCTCCGCCTTCTCCTTTTGTAGAAACTCTAACATCACGACCTACGCTATAATTAATTCCAGAAATTCTTGCAGTTCTATTTACATCAGAAATTAAAGTAGCTGGCATTTTACCTTTAAATATTTTTGATTTTTGATAATATTCGTAAGCATTTCTATACGTAATAAAGGCATTATTAAAATCATTACTTGCCTCATAAATCATTCCCATTAAAAGTAATCCAAAAGGATCTTGTGCATATTTCTTACGCTTCCCTTTTTTATCTATAAATAGTGCTTGTTCTTTTAAGTTTAATTTTCTAGCCTCAACCACAGCCTCATCCATATTACCTAATTGTAAATAATTCAATGCTTTATAATAATGGATAATAATTTTTTCATTTGAACTTGCTCTATAAGTTTGCATATTTGGATTAACAGCAGTAGATACTAAAAAATCAGTTACAGCTCCTTTTTCCTCCATCAAATCATCCGCCATATTAAAGTGATAATTAGACGTATCAAAGTCATTTTCTAAATGATACACTTTACCCATTTCTAAATGATAAAGCAATGCATTCCTTTTCTTTTTTAAAAACTTATTATGCTTAATTGATTTTTTTGCTTTTGTATAATCATGCACCAATATGGCACTTTCAATTTTCTTAGCCTTATCATAATATGTGGCACAGCCTTGTAACATTGCTACTAAAAGCACTGTAGAAATAAGATATTTAAGCTTGTGAAACATTTTTGATGATTTTAAAAAAGTCGGAAACATTTTCAGCTCCCGACTTTTGTTGAATTATTAATAAAACCCCTTGAAAAAGGTTGGCATTAATTTTTTACATATTTTTTAATTTTCTTCTCTCCTATCCAAACCACTTCGTTTGTCTGTAAGTGTGTTAATTCTAAATTCACTTGATAGTACACTACTTTTTTTCTATTATAAACATCAACAATTGTATTGATATCACCCTGCATCATAAAGTCAGCACCAACTTCTAAACCAAATTGTTTCATTGTACTCACAGAAGAGTTAGTTTGTTGATCTGCACGCTCACCTCTAATTTGCTCACGTTTATCGCCACCCTGAACCAATCTGATTTTTTGAGATCTAATAAAAGAACGTTCAATGTCTTTCATAAAAGTTTCGGCTTCTATATGTTCATGACTTTTATTTTTAACAAACCCTACAATTACAACTGGTTTTTTTTGATTCTCTTTTTTGAATTGATTCAACCATAAATCTCCTAAAATTTGTTCCGTCAACGCTTCAGCTGTTAACCTTGAATCAACATCATTCCATTTCCCACTGATATCCATAGTACTATCAACATCAATTCTACTTACAGTATGACAACTTTGCATACCTATCACTAATACACCCGCAAGTGCAAGGTTTAAAATTACTTTTTTCATCTTGATTGTTTTTATTTTAATAAATAATAAAGTGTAGTTCCTAAAACAGCTGTTGATAAAAGTGTATTACCCCAGTTTGATCCTGAATTGTAATAGTTACTCCCTCCAGTGTTAGTATTACACCCGTTGTTATAATATCCATTATTAGTATTATATCCATTGTTATAATATCCATTATTAGTATTATAACCATTGTTATAGTATCCGTTGTTATAATTATAACCATTAGATGAATAACAAATAGTATTGCGTTGATGTCTAATCATTCTAATGTCATGACGTCTTTGAATTCGTTCATTTTTTTCCTTTAACTTATTTTCAGTCCAATCATAAGCTTCATAAGTATCTTGAATAGTTTGACCTTGATCTTTAGTCAACGCCTCTTTTTGTTCAATATATTTTACTTGACTTTCTTTATAATTAGGATTTTGATCTAGACTTTGAGCCATACCATTTGTTCCTATAAAAAAAATGACTATTGCAATATGCTTTAATAAAGTTTTCATACTTGTTGATTTTCTGTTAAAGTTACAAAACATGTGCCAAAAAAATAATTTTATGATCTTCTGTAAATTTACAACCTGTTTAGAAGACTAAATATACCATTATTTCAATATAAAACCTAGTGAATATTAATAAATCATGCCAAACAATATTATCTATTTTAAAAACAACCACACTATAAATGCTTTTAAAATTTAGTTTTACCAAGAAAGTTAAACTAGAGTATAGATGGTCCTGTTCATCAGTTTAATTTATAATGTTTATCAAAAAAATGAAACGTTAAATGTCAATACTGTCTGAGGTCAGCCATTGATTTTTTTTTGAAAATCACAAATGGCGTTTCCGAGTTTTATTGACATAGTGAAATGTTTTGCTAATAAACATAAAAATGAAAGTGCAGAACTTGATTTTTTCGTTACTTTTTTATCAAGAAAAAAGTGACAAAAGTTCAATTTAAATTAGAGCACTACTGCTAGATACACATTAATATTGGCTGAATAATTAATAAAGAGTCAACCCCACTATAAAAGCTTTAAAATTTAGTTTTATCAAGAAAGTTAAACTAGAGTATAGATGGTCCTGTTCATCAGTTTAATTTATAATGTTTATCAAAAAAAAGTGACAAAAGTTCAAAAGAATATAGAAGTCCAATTTTAGTTAGAATGCTATTTATTAAAAAACATCAGTAAAGAATAGTTAATTATTATTAAAAATAAATTAAATGGCTAATTTTTTAATAGTTTTGAAATGTGAAACAACTACTCTTATTTTCTTTATCCCTAATCATTACATTTATTTCAATGAGTCAAAATGATTCTATTGGTAATAAACCGAATTACAATGATTCATTAATTACAATTACAGGAAGGGTAATGGACACCTCAAAGTATGTTTCATTTTACAATGTAATGATTGTTAATAAAACCGCTGGAAAAGGAATTTTCGGAAGCTATGACGGTACATTTAAAATTACTGTTAAAAAATCAGACATAGTAGGTTTGTCTGTAACCGGATATAAAACACAATATTTATCTTTTAAAAATAAGACCTATAAAAAAAACTATGAGGTCATTATATATTTAGATTTAAATTCATTTGTTGCTAAAAATGTAATCGTTACACCATACAAAACGTTAGAAGAGCTAAAAAAAGAACGTGCGGCAATAGCAAAAAGAGAAGTACCTACAGTTACAGTAGCAAGTGCAATAGAAAGTCCAATCACAGCATTATATATGGCGTTTAGTAAACGTGAAAAAACAAAACGCCTAATTGCAGAGATGGAATATGAAGATCAAAAACGAAATGTTGTAAAAGAAATTTTACGTTTATATGTTCACAATGATATCATTGACTTGGAGGATGATGAATTCGATTCTTTCATCACATTCTTAAACCTAAACGATAGATTTTTAAAAACAGCAAAAGACTATGATTTGATTACGTACATAAAATATAAATATGAACACTACTCAAAAATAAACACTGAAGGTTATTAAGTTAAAACATACTAATAAAAAAATTAACCTCTGCTAAATTATTTAGTCAACTCAAGTTCCTGTAAATCAACAACAGCATAAATACCTTGAGCAATCCCTTCAATAATTTCTTTAATGTCATGGCTTGACGTTACTCTTGAATCAAATTGAATTGTAGAAAAATCTGAACTACGTTCAACATCAAAATCCATTTCGAAATTAGTAACGCCTTTTATTCTATTTACTTTATTCCTTATAGTAGTTACACAACCCATTTCACAAGTCATTCCTTCTATTTCAATTTTAATTTCTGTGTCAGCCTTAATATCCTTTTTAGCTATCTCAACCTTATTAGCCTCTGTATTCGCTTCAGAAATTTCAGTTTGACATGATAAAAGAATCATTGGTATTAGGTATAATAAATTTTTCATTTTATTTTTTTAACAAAGATAAGTAATAATTCAAAATTAAGCAGCTTTGAAAAAAGTGAAAAATCAAAGAAAATAGTAAAATGAATAAGAATAATTTTATAAATTTGTATGTAATAAATTTTAGATATGAAAAAAGTATTAGTTATTGGAGCTTCTGGCCAAATTGGAACAGAATTAGTTTTAGAATTAAGAAATAGATTTGGAAATAATTCAGTAATTGCTGCTGATATAAAAAAACCAAATCAGAATGTTTTAGATTCTGGTACTTTTGAAGAGTTAGACATATTAAATAAAGATATGTTATCTACAATCATAAGTAAACATGCCATTACGGAAGTTTATTTATTAGCGGCACTACTTTCAGCAACTGCAGAAAAGCATCCAGACTTTGCATGGAAATTAAATATGGAAGGTTTATTTAATATTTTAGATTTAGCAAAGGAAGGTACTATTAAAAAAATATTCTGGCCAAGTTCAATTGCCGTATTTGGACCAACAACACCAAGAGAAAACACACCACAATATACTGTAATGGAACCTTCAACCGTTTATGGAATTAGTAAATTAGCTGGAGAAAGATGGTGTGAATATTATTTTAACCAATATGGAGTTGATGTTAGGAGTATTAGATATCCAGGATTAATATCATATACATCTTTACCAGGTGGAGGGACTACTGATTATGCAGTAGATATTTTTTATTCAGCTAAAAAAGGAGAAGACTTTAATTGCTTTTTAAATAAAGAAACTTCACTCCCAATGATGTATATGCAAGATGCTATTAGAGCAACAATCGACTTGATGGAAGCGCCTAAAGCGTCTGTAAAAATTAGATCTAGTTATAATATCTCAGGTATTTCATTTACACCAGAAGAAATATACAATGCGATACAATTAATTGCCCCAACATTTAAAATAGCGTACAATCCAGACTTTAGACAAAAAATTGCTGATTCATGGCCTAAAAGTATTAATGATCAAAATGCAAATAAAGACTGGGGATGGAAAGCTGATTTTGATTTACAAAAAACTGTTGAAATCATGATGAAAAACATCAAATTACCTTAAAATCAACTTATTAAAGAATAAAACCTTAATAATTAGTGAATTTAT
>Ga0308011_10000790_pt1 | contig 15797 bp, 10 predicted proteins | sample Neamet177_FD_203144 | JGI IMG/M metagenome (GOLD analysis project Ga0308011, IMG submission 203144) | Marine microbial communities from water near the shore, Antarctic Ocean - #177 | ecosystem: Environmental > Aquatic > Marine > Unclassified | place: Southern Ocean | collected 2014-07-25 | reverse complement strand
GACCCGATCGGCTGTCTCGGCCATTTTTTTGCTCTTTTGTGAAGGACTCCAGGTGCTAGTTTGAACCAAATGAAAACTGCTTTTACTTCTTTCGTTTCGTTCCTGCTCTTGGTTGGATTTGTGGGTGGTGATGTGATTCCTATCGGGGCCGGAAAGGCGGCGGCGAAGTTGAAGAAGGATCCCAAGATTGTGGTGGTCGATCTCCGGACGCCGAAAGAATTTTTCGCCGGGCACATCAAGGGGGCAATCAACATCAACATGAACGACAAAAACTTTGCGGCCAAGCTTGGTAAATTGGATCGTAAGAAAACCTATTTGATGCATTGCCGTAGTGGCGGGCGCAGCTCGGCGTCACTTCAGGTTTGGAAGCGGTTGGGATTTGAAAAGGTTCTTCATCTTGCGAGTGGAACTTTGGGATGGGAAAAGGCTGGTCAGCAGTTGGAGGTTCCCAAAGGGCCTGCCAAAACTAAGTAGCCCCTTGTCAGGACTTTTGGTTTGGAGAGGGCAGTTTTTTAATTAGGCTGGATCGAGATGGCTCAAGTGAAGATTGCGATGCGTTGGTTGGCTCCCTTGTTGGGAGTCTTGGCCGGAATGGCAGCCACGGCAGAGGGGATGGACCAGTTGGCTGCGATCACCTTGGGGATCACGGTGCTCACGGCCTTGTGGTGGATGTTCGAGGCGATTCCGATTCCGGCGGCATCCTTGGTGCCGATTGCCCTGTTACCATTGCTGGGAGTATTGGATGCCAAGACGACGGTGGCAAAGAGTTACGGTCATCCACTGATTTTACTTTTGCTGGGAGGGTTCTTTCTATCGAAAGGGATGGAGAAAAGCGGGGTGCACCGACGGTTGGCGATTGGGATGGTGCGGCTTTGCGGGGGACAAAAGAGTGACGGCAAGATGAAGCCCAAATTGCTCATGCTGGGGTTTATGCTGGCGGCGGCGGTTTTGAGTATGTGGATTTCGAACACGGCAACGACCTTGATGCTTTTACCGATTGCCCTAGCGATCTTGGATGGTGGATCTGAGGAGGACGGAGTGAATCCGCTGGCGGCTCCCTTGATGATGTCGATTGCTTATGCGGCGAGTGTGGGCGGGCTGGGGTCCCCGATCGGGACTCCGCCGAATCTGGTTTTCATGGAGCAATATGGCGAGGCGACAGGGAAGGTGATGACCTTCACTGCATGGATGGGATACGGGGTGCCGGTGGTGGTGCTCATGCTTCCTTTGATGTGGTTGTGGCTGAGCCGGAACCAGAAGGGGGAAATTGATTTGGATCTTCCCAAGGCGGGGGACTGGCGTCCTGCGGAGCGGAGAACCTTGATCGTCTTTGCTCTGACCGCACTGGCGTGGATGACGAGGGTGGAGCCATTTGGTGGATGGAGTTCGTGGCTGGGTTTGTCCGGAGCCAATGATGCTTCGGTGGCTTTTGTTGGGGTTCTGTTTCTGTTCCTCCTTCCCGATGGCTCGGGCAAACCAGGGGAAAGGGGAAGGCTACTCGATTGGGAATCCTGCAAAGGTATGCCATGGGGGGTGTTGTTGCTTTTTAGCGGAGGGATTTGTCTGGCAGCTGGAATCAAGGATTCGGGGCTAAGTTCCTCAATTGCAGACTCCTTGTCCGGAGTCGGATCTTTGCCGGTGTTGGCGTTGGTGCTCACGGTGTGCCTTTTGATGACGTTTCTGACCGAGCTCACGAGCAATACCGCGAGCACGATTCTAATTATGCCGATTCTTGCGACGGTCGCTTTTTCGAATGACATCGATCCATTAGTGGTGATGCTACCTGCTGCCTTGAGCGCAAGCTGTGCCTTTATGCTGCCGGTGGCGACGGCCCCAAATGCGGTGGTCTTTGGTTCGGGGCATTTGACGGTGCCGAGAATGGTTCGTGAGGGCTTGGTCTTGAATCTGATCGGAGTGGTGGTGATTTCCTTATACTGCTGGATCAGATCGTAGATTGGCGGCCGCGGGCCATTTTTTCACAGAGTTGTGACACTTCGGTATCCCTGATTGTGCTGCAATAGGGTGGGTTTAGAGAAAGACAATGGGGCATCGTATGGTTTTTGATCGAGGCACCCGGGATGACGAAATCAAGGGTGGATCTCTGGGTGGGGAGGATCGTTGGGGATTACAAGAGATGGTCAGTGACGAGGTTTATTGTGCGGATAGGCGTTCAAGCTTCATGGACGCCGGAGTCGTCAACAGGGATGAGTTATGCCAAGTGATCGATAATTTGCCTGAGAACCACTCCCGTAAGGCCGAGGTTTTGATGGAGAAGGCCGGTGTGATGGGCTGGCGGGAAGGCAAGGTGACTGAGGTGGAAAAAATCTATGCGGAAGCGCGCGAACTCGCGCATACTCAGAAAACTCAAAGAGTCGTTCATTTGGCGGACGCATTACATGCTCGCGTGTTGGGTCAAAAACCCCGTATATCAGAATCATGGAAATTCGGGCAAAGGGTTGATCCCAAGCATCTGCCCGAGGCCGATCAAAAGTGGTTCGGCAACGATCTCAAAACATGGAAAGAAGCTGCTGCTAAAAGCCTGCTCAATCGGAGCAAAAGTTGAAGAGCTCTCCTGATGAACTAAGTAAAGAAGGCGAGACAGCCAAGACAACAGAATCTTCAAATCCCAGCGAACCTGTTCTCCCCGCCGAACCTACGACCTCAGTGAAATGAAAAACGAAGGAATTCAAAAATTTCTCAATGACGTTACCCGTCGATTGAATTATGGCCTAGCGTGGCGCGTCGCAGGTTGGGCTGTCCTAGTTACCGGGATCGTGCTCCTTGGACACGCCGGCCTCTATCGAATCAACGGAATGGAAGTCCCCTGGGGTGGAGCGTGGGTCATCTCTTTTTATGCTCATGCGCTTGGGGTCGGGGTTTGGTTGACCCTGCTTTACAACTCGGGCGAGAGTGCTTTGGTTGCTGATAAGGAATTAGGCCTGAAAGACTCGCTCGCAACGGCGATGGAATTTGAGCGGAAGCACAGCGAAGTCTACAAGCTTCAGCTGAAGCAGACCGAGAAATTGCTCTCTGAAAAGAAAGCCAAAGATCTCAAGGTGGAGTTGCCGACCCGCTCTCTTGCGGTGGGAGGCATTCTCGCTGCTGCCGCCATTTTACTGGGCTTTCTTCCCAATAGTGAGGCCGTCCAAAAACGTCTCGACCAGGAAGCTCTCACTGAGAGCCGGTCCGAGGAAATTAAGACTAAACTTGAGCAGTATGTGGAGGAATTTAACAAGAAGATGAGTGCTGACGAGAAGGAGGTCTTTAATTCCGAAGAACTTAAGAAAGGGGTCAAGGGTTTGAAGCGAACCAAGGATCAAAAGGAGGCGATGCGCCAGCTGGCCCGCTTTGAACAGAAGGTGACCGAGGCCATGGGGGACATGGAGGCTCGCAAGGATGAGGAAGCGATGAAGGCTGCCGCAGCCGAGCTTGCCAAATCAGATCAGGCGACGGCTCGTCAGTTGGGAAAAAAGTTGCAATTGAAGGAATTTAAAGCCGCGGAAGAGGTTCTCAAAAAGTTTGCTAAAGCAGCCGAGTTTAAAGACCCGAAGAAGATGGATCCTAAGGAACTCGAGAAAAAGAAAGAGGAACTTAAGAAACTCCGCGAGATGACCAAGCGCATGGCAAATGCCGCCCGTAAACGGGGAGCTGGTCAGGAAAAGAAACTCGGCAATGCCAATGGGAAAATGGTCCCGGGCAACGGGAAAGACATGGGGCAACTCATGGATGCGATGGATGCAGATGCTAAGGGATTGCAGGGTGAGATTGCCAAGGGGAATTGGCAAAAAAGTGATTGGGACAAGGGCATGAAGTTTCAGAAAAACTTCAATAAGAACCTCAAGAAATTTAACGAAAATCTCCGCCGCATGAATGGCAAGAATCTCGCGAAGCGTCGACTGGCCAACCTTCGGGCGGGTTTAAATAAAGCTCAGCGGTTTGCCAATGGCCAGGCGCAGACACTTGGATTTTCCCAGGGACAGATGCGAATGAAGGGGGCAGGTGGTCTTGCCCCTGGCGCCGGCACTGATAGGTCGAAGCGCAAGGCACGGGATAAAGCTCCTAATGTTGGGAACGTGGCCTCACTCGAAGGACAGAAGGGAGCCGGCCCCTCCATCACTGCCGTGGAAGAAGCGGATAGCGGAACCGGAATTTCCGGGCGTTCCGGTGAGACCAAGGCGCGGGAGTTTCGACGCCAAATGGAATCCTTTGTGCGCCGTGATGATGTCCCCGAAGACGTCAAGATGGGCGTGAAGGAATACTTCGAACGTGTTCACGAAGTGAGCGAAGAAAAATAATCCCAAGACCAAGACACTCTACGAATTTTATGATGACCGATTCCATTGAAGCGAGGACCGGGGAATTTTCCGCGACCTTCCAGAAGATCACCGACGAGATCGGGAAGTTTATTGTCGGCCAGAACGACATTATCGAGAATGTGCTCATCGCTGTCTGTTGCGGTGGCCACGTGTTGCTCGAAGGTGTGCCCGGGTTGGGCAAGACCGCTCTCGTCAACACGATGGCGCAAGCGCTCGACCTTAAGTTCAGCAGAATTCAGTTTACCCCCGACCTCCTTCCCAGTGATGTGGTGGGAACCCAGGTTCTTCAGGAGTCGGAGGGACATCGCGTGCTCAAGTTCCAGCCCGGGCCTGTTTTTTGTAACATCCTTCTGGCGGACGAAATCAACCGCGCCACTCCCAAGACCCAAGCGGCTCTCCTCGAGACCATGCAGGAGAAGCGGGTCACGGTGGCGAATGAGACCCATCCTATTGGTTTGCCCTTCTTCGTGCTCGCCACGCAGAACCCGATTGAGAACGATGGGACCTATCCGCTTCCCGAAGCGCAGCTCGACCGCTTCTTCTTTAAGCTCACCATCGAACTTCCAAACCACGAAGACTTTGTCGAGATCCTGAACCGGACTGGCGGCAACTCGCAACCCAAGATCGGAGCCGTCGCCAACGGTGGTGAAATCATCAAGCTGGGTGAAACCCTTCGTGAGATTCCCATCGCTTCAGAGATTCAAGATCACCTTGTGCGTGTCGTGCGGAACACTCATCCGAAAAATGAGAAGGCTCCTCCGAAAGTGAAGACATATGTGCGCCACGGAGCTTCTCCGCGTGCCGCTCAGGCCATGCTCTCGGCCGCCCGGGTCCGTGCTCTTCTCGACGGGCGTTTCCATGTCGCTCGTGAAGATGTCGATGCCGTCGCCGTTCCTGCGATGCGTCACCGTCTCATCCTCTCCTTCGAAGGTGAAGTCGAGGGCATTTCGCCCGACGAGCTCATCAAGTCCGCAATCAAATCTGCCTACTAATTAGGAAGGTTGCTCTTCAGGCCTTCCCCAATCGTACTATGTCTGACTCACCCGGTGAACTCACCAATCCCGACTTTATCTGTCGGCTTGAAAGCCTCTACCTTCTCGCACGACGCGTTCTCGGCGGCACTTTACAAGCTGATCGTAAAAGTAAGCGCAAAGGAGCGGGCATTACCTTTGCTGATTACGCCGAGTATCAGTTAGGGGACGATTACCGTGCCATCGATTGGCGGGTTTTTGCCCGCTTCGATCAGCTTGTGATCAAACTCTTCGAGGTCGAGGAAGATACCACCGTCTACATTTTAGCAGACGCTAGTCATTCGATGGGGAGCAAGTTCCTCTCTGCCAAAAAGCTGGTCGCAGCGATGGGCTACATTGCCCTCAATTGCCTCGATCGACTCACCGTCTATGGCATGGCCGACAAACTTCACTCCATCCAAAATCCCACGCGAGGCAAGGCTAAGGCTCTCAGCTTTTTGCGGGCACTGGAAGCGCAGGAAACTTTGGGGAATGATACCGATTTTACCGCCTGCGTGCGTGAATTTGAAGCTCGCCATCGCAAGAAGGGAGTCGTTCTCGTGATTTCCGATTTCCTTTTCCCCGGTGGTTTCGAAGACGGTCTCAAGCGTCTCTCCGGCCTTGGTCACGATGTTTACTGTTTGCAGATGCACGTCAAATCCGATCTCACCTGTGATTGGAAGGGAGATGTTGAGATCGACTGTGTCGAGACCCATCAAAAGGAACGCATTACGATCACGCGAAAAGAAATTCAGAAATACGAGGAAGTTATGGCCGAGTGGAATGCCACTCTTAAAAAGGAATGTGCCCGACGTGGAATCGGGTATACTTCGACGACTGATGACATTCCCTTCGAGGATGTCGTGCAGGGTATTTTACGGAGAGGAGGACTCGTCGCATGACCTTTCTCGCTCCCGGTTTGCTATGGGGATTGCTCGCGCTCATTCCCATTGCGGCGGTTTTCTTCCTCAAGGTCCGATCTCGCCGAAAGCAGACCAATGCCTTTTTTCTCTGGCAGAAGGTTTTCGAAGAGAAGAAATCCTCGGCGCTTTTTCGTCGTCTTCGCGATCTCTTTTCGCTCAGCCTGATGCTGATCGCAGCGGCCGCGATTGTTTTTGCGATGTCCCGCCCTCGGGTCGATGATGACGATGGACGGGACCTCCTTGTCGTGGTCGACATCTCGGCTTCGATGTCAGCGGGCCCGGTGGATGAGCGGGGGATTGATCTGGCACGGGAGGAAGCGGAAGGTATCGTGACGGCACTCAATGGCACCCGGCGCATGGCGCTCGCCAGCTTTGCCGACGAGTTCGACTTTGTAAGTCATCTTTCTGACAGTCCTCGTGACTTGTTGCAGTCGGTTCGCAGCCTCGATACCCGTGACGTCCCGGTTTCCGAGTCAGCGCGGCGGACGCTCAATCAATATGCCAGCGGCGATGAAGGCGGCGGCAATTGCCGCGTCATTTTACTGACCGACGGCCATGGTGGCTTGGAAGGCTTGAATGAAAATATTGAGGTCATGCGTCTCGGTGAACCCATGGAGAATGCCGGTTTGGTGGAAGCTGATTTTGGCTGGATTCCGGGCAAGGTGAATACCGCAGGCTTCTTTTATCGTATCGCTTCCTCCTTCGCGGAGACAAAGCAGGCCGAGTTAGAACTTCGTAATGCCGAAACCGGAGGAATTGCCCGTCTCCTTCCGGTGGCGCTCGAACCTGGGCTCACCGAGCCCCGTGTTTTGGAAGTGGGAGAAGCCGAGCCGGGAAAATGGATCGTTTCATTGAATATCGCCGACGACTTTCCCAAGGACAATGAGATCGAAATGATCCTGCCCGAACAGAAGAAGATTCCGGTTCGAGTCAGCGCCAAACAAAGCTACTTTTTCCAGTGCTGTATCGAAGCCTTCGACATGGCCGGAGGTTTTTTGACTCAGTCATCCGAAAGTGCCGAACTCATGTTGGGGCAGGGAGCTCCCGATGGTGAGGAACCTGCGCTTGTTTTTGGTCCCGACGGTGAGTCTCCTTTCTGGACTTCGCTGGGTGATCCCGTGGAGGTTCTTGCGGCCCGGGTGATCGTGGAAGGTCATCCGATCTTGAAACACCTGGATCTCGAAGGATTCCGGTTTGTGGGAGCCCGCGCCATCACACCTCCTGCTGGAGCGATTATCCTAGCCAAGTCCGAAAGCGGTGTGCCGCTCATTTACAAAAGTTCGCAGGAAGGACGCACCGCAATTGTCGTGAATCTCGATCCGACCCTTGGTGATTTCTTCCTGTCTCCTTGGTTCCCAGTGTTGGTGCACGATGCAGCCCGCCACTTGAAGTCCCGCGAGGGCGATTGGAAGGCTGTTTATCCCACCGGGACTGTCGTCCAGATTCCCGACGGAGGAACCTTAACCAAACCTAGTGGAGATGTAGTTGAGGGTGGAGCTGCCCAGCTGGATGAACGCGGACTTTTCTCCCTCTCCTTGTCCGGTCAGACTACTGTTTTCGGTGCTTCGCTCCTTCATCCCGGTGAGTCGCTTCTTGACGATTCGGGGCCGGAGGATTCGGCGGAAGACGTTGCCAGTGGAAATCCTCCGGCACTATGGCTTTTGATTATCGCCCTCATCATTATCGCTGTGGAAAGCAGTCTCTATCATCGTAGAAAACTTGGTTAAATGGAATTTCTAGGATGGAACTCGCTCTGGTGGCTCCTCGTTCTTGTTGGACTTGCTCCCGCATTTTATTTCTCATTGGTCGACCGCCCCACTCGTGTGAAGTGGCTCTCTTTCTTCTTTCGTGTGGCGGCGATCGTGCTGATTATCTGTGCTCTTTGTCGCCCGTTTTGGAGCGCGGAGAAAAAGGAAGTCCATGTGGCTTTCCTGCTCGATGTTTCCGAGTCGATCGATGTTTCTTCCATGAGGATCGCGCTCACAAAGGTGGGGAAAGGAATCGAGGCTCTCGATGAAGGCGATTCGCATGGCATTTTCCTTTTCGGAAAAGAAGCGCGTGAAGTCTCGCTCGGTGAGGTCGACGAATTTATCGAAGCCTGCGAAAAGGGAAGGGGCGACGCCGAGTTCCGTGCGTCCACCAATCTTGCAGCCGCTGTTTCACATGTCCGGCTTTCACTTCCGGCTGATCGAGGGAAGCGGATTGTTCTCCTGACTGATGGTTTGCTTCCAGCGAACCCTGCCGGTGTTTTTGCCCAACTGGAAAAGGAAAAGACCGACGTTCGTGTGGTTCAACTTGAATCCCTCAAGAAGCCCGAGGCGTCCATTACCAAGTTCGCTGCGGTCTCGCCGACAGCCTTCCAGGGAGAGATTGCCCGCCTTAGAGTCGAACTGGGTGCGAACCGCGATATGAAAGCGAAGCTCCGGATTCTTCACCGTGGGGTTGCGGTGGCTGAGAAGCAGGTGCAGCTGAAAGCGGGTGAGGAGACTGTGGAATACGTCGAGGTGGAGATGGTTTCCTCAGGTGACAGTGTTTGGGAAGCGCGCCTTGAGCCAGATGAAGATTACTTTCCCAATAACAACCAGGTCTCGACCACGATTTCTGTCAGTGGCCAGCCTAGGGTTTTGGTCATTCACGAGAACCCCCAACAACTTCGGGAAGCTGCTCGCGCTCTCCGCGAGCAGGGGATCGAACTCGATGTTCGCGGTGCCCGGGGTCTTCCCGATTCCTTGCGCGGTCTCCTTGCCTTCGATGCCATCATGCTCGCTGATATTCCGGCGACTTCGATTCAGCCGAAGCAAATGCAGTGGCTCAAGCAATACGTCAGTGACTTTGGTGGCGGACTGATCATGACGGGTTCGGAGAATTCCTTCGGGCTTGGCGGATATTTCAAAACTCCGGTCGAGGAGGTGCTCCCATTGGTGTCACGTTTTGAGAAAGAGAAACAGAAGCCCTCGCTCGCCATGGTATTGGTGATCGATAAATCCGGTTCTATGTCAGGTAATTCCATCGTGCTCGCTCGACAGGCCGCTCGTGCTGCAGCCGAACTTCTGAGTCCGCAGGATCAAATTGCGGTGATTGGCTTCGACAGTAATCCGCAGCTTTTCCTCGATCTTACCCCTGCCGGAAACCAGGGTGCCATTAGCGCGGCCATTGATTCCATCCAGGCAAGTGGTGGCACTGATCTCGCTCCGGCGGTGGCGCAGGCTAAAGACATTCTTGCGCGGGCCAGTGCTAAAATTAAACACGTCATTGCGATGACGGACGGCCAAACTTCGCAGTCGAACCTTCTCGAGTTGTGCCAGGAAATGGCGGAGTCCGGCATGACCGTTTCGACCGTTGCAATGGGGCAAGGGGCCTCCCGCGAACTCCTTGCAGCGATGGCTGATGCCGGGAAGGGACGTTACTACGAGACTGATGCTCCGGAAAATGTCCCGCAGATTTTCACTAAGGAAACGATGCAGGCCAGTAAGTCGGCCATTAAGGAGGATCTCTACACAGTTGCTCCCATTGCCGAACACCCCATGATTTCCGGATATGAAGAGTCTGAGTTCCCGATGGTTCTCGGTTACGTCATGACCCGGGTGAAGCCAACGGCGCAATTGCTTCTTGCTACCGAATCCGGTGATCCCTTGCTTGCGACCGGCCAATTTGGCCTCGGAACCGGCGTTGCATTCACTGCTGATCTTACCGACCGGTGGGGAAGTGAATGGCTGACCTGGGATGGCTTTGGCCCGTTCTGGGCACAGGTCATTCGCGGCGCCTTGAAGAAAAACGATTCGGTTGGACTCGCAGCCCAAACCCGTGTCGAAGGCGGGCAGTGGAAGATTGATATCCGCCGTCTTAATGATGCCGGTTCTCCCGTGAATGGCATTGAGTGGAAGGCCGAGGCCTTTGATGCCGATGGCAATACTACGCCTGTCACGGTGAAGGAAACCGGTCTGGGTCGCTATCAAGCAAGTGTATCAATCACCGGAGATCGCATGGCCCTTCAGTTGACCGATGCGGTTCATGCTAAGATAAAAACCCTCCAGTGGAACCGTGGCTATCCGGATGAATACCGCCTAGCTTCTGAATTCCGCCGCGATGTTTTGGACAGAGAAAACTATCAACCAACTGAGGTCAAAACGGGTATTGCTCCGATCAACGTCAAAACGACAGCGATTCCCTTCTTTGGATTCCTCGCTCTTGGTTGTCTTCTTCTGAGTATTCTCTTCCGAAGGGTATGATTGAGAAAGAGAGTGAGATGAATGACTCTAGCGAATTGAGAAGGCCGAGGGGAGGGGGCGGAGGCCGGAGGGGGGTGACGGAGAATTCTGCAGCGGGAGAGAAGGTGAGTGGAGCTGCGTCGCAGCAGGCGACCGGGCTCGAAAATTCGGCTCGTGAATCGATCGCAAGATCGAACCAAATGAGGTCGTCGGTATCCAATTGGATCTTGTCGGAACATTTGTCGCCAGGTTGAGAGGATTTCTCTTCCAGACAATGAGGGCAGAAAATATCCGCCGCTTGTCCACAGCCGCAATCGGTAATGAAGACTTGTTTGGTATGAGCGCAGTAAGCAAAGGCTGGTTGCTGAAGAAGCACCAAGACCACCATTCCCAGAAGAAAAAAAGACGCTGACAGGCGACGAATCATTGTTTCAAGGATAAGATGCAGGGGAAGATTTGTTATTCCACTTCTTACTATCGGGAATGAACTGTTATCTATGCTGCGTATTTTTTGTGGTGGAAAAGGGAGAAGAGGGTGAGACAGAGAAGCAAAGTGAGGACGGTGGCGAAGGCCGTGGTCGGATTTGTAACCTCCGACAATAAATAAATCCTTTGGTCCCTTTGTCTGGAACACAGGGACCGGCCAAGTTGAAACAGATTATTGAATTCACGAAGTTATTCTAGAAATCACAACCGAACTAATCAAACGATGGCTTAGAGCTGGTAGCACATGATGCGATTTTGCTCGCGGAGGTAGAGCTTGCCATCGGAAACGACGGGGTGGGCCCAGGACTCGGACTCTTGATGAGCTGGCATAAAACTGCCCTTGAATTGATAGCCTTCTGGGGTGGCTTTGACTAGGGAGAGATGGCCGCTTTGGTAGCGATAGATGAGATGACCATCGACATAGGTGACGCAGGCGGATCCATGTCCAGGACCTTTCGCGGGTCCCCATTTTATTTCTCCGGATTTCATTTCGACACAGATGGGGTCACCGCCATTGTGCTTGTGGCCGCAATAGATGTGGCCGTCGATGAGGACCATGCCGCCGTGGTGGTTTTGGAGGGTCTTGGGCTTGAGGAAGTATACTTCTTCTGCAATCGCTCCGCTCCCTTTGGAGACGAGTTTGAGAAGCGCTGATCCGGTGCCGTATCCGGTAGAGCAAAAGATGTGGTCACCGTCGGTGATGGGGGTTGGGATGTTGGCCGTGCTATTGGCGACCTTGTTGTAGTTCCACATGAAGCGTCCGTCTTTGGCGCGGACTCCGATGACACCACGCCCGGTCATTTGGACGTATTGTTTTACGCCACCTCCGTTGGAAATGACAATAGAGCTGTAACCCGCGCCGTCTTTTCCTTTCTTTCCGACTTTGCCGAGCTTGGTCTTCCACTTGGTGGCACCGGTCTGTTTATCGAGAGAAACCATGAAGGCATCGTCGGCGCCCGGGGTGCAGACGACATGGTCACCATCGACGAGAGGAGATTCGGAAAAGCCCCAACCCGACATCATTTTCCCGTTCCATTCCTTTTTAAAATCCTTGGACCAGAGAAGTTTTCCTTGAGTTGAAACACAAGCGATGACGCCGTTTGATGTGGTGACGTAGAGACGGTCGCCATCGACGGTGGGGGCGGAACGAGCTCCACCGTATCCGTGTTCCGGGACAAAATCAGTGACGGGCGTTTGCCAGAGGAGCTTGCCGTCCTTGATTGAGAAGGCGCTGACTCCCTGACCCTCTTTGTCTCCCTTGAAGTTTCCGGTGGTGTAAAGAACGCCGTTGGCGATGGAAACCGAGGAGAATCCTCTACCACTACCCTCGACGTTCCAAAGGAGCTTGGGCACGGATTTTTTCCAGCTATTGACGACGCCAGTTTCGGCGGAAAGGCCGGTGCGGTCGGGGCCACGCCATTGGGGCCAGTCTTTGGCTTGAGAGACGGTGGGTAATACTCCGAGACAGGAGAGAGCGAGGAAGATTTGTCTTTTCATTGCGTCCTTTTACTCGAAAAAGGCTGGATGCGGCGAACATATTTTCTGCCGGTGTATCGCCTGCGGTTGAGATTTCGAAGGGGCGACCGTCTGGAAAATGGGAACGAGGACTCGTTTTTTGAAGAATCCCAAAATAATTGATATTTCGAGGGTAAACAATTTTCATATACGCCCAGCCTGTCCCGCAATGCCTGGAATCAGGTGATCAGTCTGGTGTGACGTGGATCGAGAGGATTTGGGGGGGGATTTAGAGCGGGAGCCGGGAATTAGAAAGACGGGGTCTACTTATTCACACCGAAAATGACCCAGCCTGCAGTTCGGGATTTGAAAACCGCCCTCTTCGGGGCAGAGTTTGTCCGATGTCCGATTCGTTTGTCCACCTCCACCTTCACACCGAGTATTCCACGCTCGACGGAGCATGCCGGACGAAGGATGTGGCGGAGCGGGCCAAGGAGTTGGGAATGCCCGCGGTGGCGATGACCGATCATGGTAATCTGTATGGAGCGATTAGCTTTTACAAAGCCTGTCACGAGGTCGGGGTGAAGCCGGTCATGGGGTGCGAAATCTACCTCGCTCCCGAGTCCATCGAAAAACGGGAGGAGATTCCAGGCCGCAAGCGGGCCTGTCACATGACGCTCCTTGCCGAGAATAACGTGGGTTGGGGCAACCTGCAGAAACTGGTTTCGAAAGGCCATCTTGAAGGAATGTGGTATGGCAAGCCGCGGGTAGATCGTGAGATTTTGCGGGAGTATTCCGAGGGAATCATCTGCCTGTCGGGTTGTATTTCGGGACCGATCAATGAGTGGATTCTTCAGGATCAGGAAGATAAAGCGTGGGAGACCGCCCAAGAGCTTCTGGATATTTACGGGAAGGAGAATCTCTACCTTGAGATTCACAATCACGGGATGGAGCAGCAGGCCAAAATCCGTGATACGCTAGTGAAGTTTGCGGAGAAGATGGAACTTAAGTTGGTGGCGGCGAATGATGTGCATTTCCTGAACAGGGAGGATCATGAGGCGCATGACGTCATGATTTGTATCGGGACCAGTCGGCTTCTGATTGATGAGAATCGCATGCGCTATACTCCTGAGGTGTATTTTAAGACTCCCGGGGAAATGCGTGCTCTCTTTGCAGATTATCCGGGTGCTTGTGATGCGACCTTGGAGATCGCGGAACGTTGTAATGTGGAGTTTATTCTCGATCCCACTTCGTCGGAAAAGTATCCGGAATACAAGCCCGATGATGGTTCCTTGCCCAATGATCATTTCAGGAAGCTTTGCTTTGAAGGACTGGAGGTGCGATATGGAGTGGAGAAGGCTAAGGATCAGGAGTTGATCGATCGTCTCGAGTATGAGATGGAAATTATTATTCAACTCAAGTTCGCTTCGTACTTCCTGATTACGGCCGACTTTATTAACTGGGCCAAGGATCAAAATATCCCTGTCGGCCCCGGGCGGGGTTCGGCTGCTGGCTCGCTGGTGTCCTACACGATGGGGATAACAGATATTTGTCCGATGCGTTTTGGATTGCTCTTTGAACGATTCTTGAACCCGGAGCGTGTTTCACCCCCCGATGTCGATATTGACTTTTGCCAGACGCGACGCCCCGAGGTGATTGAGTATGTTCGCCGCAAGTATGGTGAGCGAAACGTCGCGCACATTATCACTTACGGTAAGATGGGGGCCAAGTCGGTCATTCGTGACGTGGCGCGGGTCATGGGGATCAGCTACGGGGAGGCCGATCAAATTTCCAAAATGATCGAGGCCAAGCCGGGGGTGAAGTTGGCGAAGGAGTATGAGGAGAAGGCTGAGCTGCGCGAGAAGATCGAGAGTAGTTCAACCTACCAGGAGATGTGGGAGTATGCCCTCAAGCTGGAGGGAATGAGCCGAAATGTCGGGGTGCACGCGGCCGGGGTGGTGATTGGAGATCGTCCGCTCGATGAACACGTGCCACTGACGCGTGGAAACGAGGGGGAAGTGGTGACCCAGTATGACATGAGTGCCATTACCGATGTTGGCCTGCTGAAAATGGACTTCCTCGGCCTAAAAAACATGACGGTGATTCAGGAGGCCATTGATTCCATCCGCACTCACACACCGGATTTTGATATCTACGAAATTTCACTTGAGGATGGTCTAACCTTTAAAATGCTCAACGCCGGAGAGACGATGGGCGTCTTCCAGTTGGAGAGTGGCGGAATGGTGGAGACTTGCCGGAAGTACGGGATTAACCGGATTGAGGATATCATTGACCTGCTCGCGCTCTATCGACCGGGGGCGATGCAATACATCGACCAGATGATTGAGGTGAAAGAAGGTCGCAGCCAGCCGAAGTATGAGCACCCACTTCTTGAGGAGATTTGCGGAGACACCTATGGGGTGATGATTTATCAGGAGCAGGTGCAGAATGCTGCGAAAATGCTCGCGGGTTATACTCTTGGTGGCGCCGATATTCTCCGTCGCGCGATGGGCAAGAAGAAGCCGTCCGAGATGGCGAAACAGCGGGAGATCTTCGTGGAGGGGGCCTTCAAGATGAACCAAATCGACGAGCGCAATGCCAACTTGATTTTTGACAAGATCGCGGGCTTTGCGGGATACGGTTTCAACAAATCACACTCGGCGTGTTACGGCTTCATCTCGTATTGGACGGGATTCCTGAAGGCTAATCATCCGATCGAGTTTATGTCGGCTCTTCTCTCAAACGAAATTACTAACACGGACAAGATTAGCGTGTTTGTGAACGAATGTTTCCGGATGGGATTCGAAATTCTGCCACCGAACCTGAACCAATCGAAGCTTCGCTTCGCACCCGAGGAGATCTTGGGAGGGAAGCAGGGAATCCGTTACGGGCTTTCGGCCATTAAAAACGTGGGTGCCGCTGCCATGGCGATGGCGATCAAGGAGCGCGAGGAAAATGGGGAATTTGAATCCTTGGATGATTTTTGCAATCGCCTTGATTCCAAAGTCATCAACAAGCGGATCCTGGAGAATCTCATCAAGGCAGGTGCTATGGATTGGACCGGAGAGACCCGGGCGGGAATGACGGATCGTGTTGAGAAGGTGGTGGCCAGTGCCAGCAATGCCCAGAAAGATCGGGCTTCGGGACAGGGTGGACTTTTTGATGCGATGGAGTTTGCCGTGCCTCCTCCGGTGACAGCGGATTCTCCAGCTCCAGAAGAGTGGACAAAGGACGAACGGCTGGAGCATGAGAAGGAGCTTCTGGGGTTTTATGTGACCGGGCATCCTCTCGATAAATTTCGTGGAGTGGTGGACTCGGATCGATTTATTAAATTAGGCCTGCTTGATGAAGTGGACCTCAGCGACAAGAGGGCCCGATTCCCTTTCGCCGGAATGATTC
>Ga0308011_10000789_pt1 | contig 15805 bp, 30 predicted proteins | sample Neamet177_FD_203144 | JGI IMG/M metagenome (GOLD analysis project Ga0308011, IMG submission 203144) | Marine microbial communities from water near the shore, Antarctic Ocean - #177 | ecosystem: Environmental > Aquatic > Marine > Unclassified | place: Southern Ocean | collected 2014-07-25 | reverse complement strand
CAGAGCCTTTTATGTAGTACCTCCTCGATAGAGGCTCACAGCTCCAACTGTGACAATCCTTGGGGTTGCCTAGCTCCGTTCACTCAAGCAGTTTAGTAGCTAGGACTTTAGTTTGCAGCGTTCAAGTAGCTTGCTCTCTTAATTACTGTCCGTACTGTCTACCATTTAAGGTAGCACCTTGTTGACGGAAGTTTCTGGGGGATGTTTTATTTGAATGTGATACTACACCTTTCCTGCTGTCACCCATCATTAATTGGAACGCACTCTTAGTTACATTCTTTACTGTAGTATCTTTTTGTATTGGTTTAGCTTTCGGCATTGTGTTTGTCTTTAAATCTGTTTGTTGTATATCCGCATTGAGATATAGGTTCAACATTGGTTATCTTAATCTCACAACCTAATGACTTACCATTCCTAATCTTTAATCCTTCCACTAGGTAGCTGTTGAACTCTGTATCGTTAAGCATCTCTAAGGTGTTGCCTAAGCACACCTCTCTACTAGTCTTGACTGATACTTTATCCGTAAGAACTATCTCATTCTTACGCTTACCGTACTGTCTAACCTCATAGGTTAAAGAATTAAAGTATATAGGCATCTTCATTTCTTAGCCCACAAATCTACATTCTTTAACACAATTCTAAGTATCTCCTCAACTCTAACAGGTACAGATTTATTTACTATACTAGCCTTTGTGAAGGCATACCTAGCTTTAAATATATCATCCACCTTCTCATTGTCTATGCAATCCTTTAGAGACGAAATGTATATGTCATTTTCAGACGCATCTTTTATATATCGTACACTATGGATTACTGTTGAATGGTCTTTGTTGGTTATCTTACCTATGTCTTCCAGAGTTAATGTTGTCTTGCTTCTTAATGCATAGTGCAATAGGTGTCTTGCTAATGTCTTATCTCTAACTCTAGAGCTTTTCATTTCGCTTAAACTAACACCCATTAACTTTGACACTAAGCTTACGCAAAGAGGAACGTATCGTTTGTTGTTAAACAAATCTTCTGAGTCTCTCTTCTTTTTATGAAACAACTTCTCTGAATCTATCCTTACTCTCTCTTCGAAACTTATCATAACACTTCGTTAAATTCTATTTCTATAAAAGTTTCCTTAGCAAATGTCGGACATATACTATGTATATCGTGTGCTATTTCTTTTATCTTAATGTCAGCTAAGTCTTTATCTTCTTGAGTAGATTCTCTTCCCAGGTTAGATTGTACTATAGAGTTCTTATGTAGTAACTTATCTATCTTAGCTTTTATCTTACTGTTGGTATAGTACTTAGACCCTTCTTTGGTAGTCTGCATAATTTCCTGTTTTAATTAATTTCCCTTGCTTATCGTTAAAATAAACCCAAGCCTTATGTTCAAGCCCATCCACGACTATGTCCACTTGTTTTCTTTTATACCATTTAGGGTGACCCTCTAGTATATCAAGTATTTCAAACGTAGTCTGGTCAACCATATATAGTTCTCCAGTTATATTAACTACAGGTTCGGTCTCGACTAAGAAAGGTATACCATCTCCATACATGGCATACTTCTCTTTAGTCAATCCCTTCCCAAGATTCATCATTCTCTTCATTATAAAGTGATTGTGAAAGCCACTTCTTAATGTTCCGTATACAAAGACATTCTCCATTAAACAATTACTATGTTACCTCCGTTAAGGTCTGTAACCAGCTCGTTGCTGATGTACTCTTTGTATATCTTTATAGTAGACTCTACTTGTTTGTTACCAAACTCAATAGCCTGCTCGCTCATCTTGTATATACCTACTCCGAACGGGGCTTTAAGTTCAACCATAATAAAGTAGAAGTCTTTCTTCTTAGTACCATTAAGGTAGAAGGCTGCTTGCTGTGTTATCTTATAGTCATTAACAAACTTGTTAAAGCTCTCATGGTCAGCTCCCTTACTTGTAGTCTTTAAGTCTACTAAGTAATCTTCACCCTCTGCATCTACCTTACCTTTACATTTAAGTCCAGTCTCAACATCTTCCCAGAAGTGTATAGTTTCTCTACCCTTTGCTTCATTCATTAGGTGAGCTGCGTTAATGTTGCTGTATATATTCTCATGCATACGCTCAAAAGCAAACTCATAGTGTCCAGGGACAGGCTTTCTACCGTCAAGAGTTTCTTCAAACTCCGCATACATAGCCTTACCAACCTTAGTTCTCTTATCGAACTTGGGTGCGAATACATATCTAGATTCAAACTCTTCAGGCTCTAATATGTAGCAGTGGAATGCACTACCTACTATAAGAGACTCTGTTTCTTTATGTTCCATATTTAAGTAATGGTCTAACCTCATCGTGCTACCAGTCATTAACTGTTTAAGCATACTGTTGGTTACATACATGTTGTCTGCAAAGTATGTATCGTCATTTACTATATATGTATCTTCTAACTTCTTAACTTCCCGCATTGATTGTATATTTTGCTACTGTTGCTGAATCATTCCATCTTGTTGGAACGCTTATGTTTTCCGTGTCAAACTTATATCCTTGGTCTTTAAGGATAAAGATAGTAGCGGCTAATCTAGTGTTACCTAGCTCCTTGAATGCGTCGAACGATGTGATGCTACCATATTCTTCTAGGTATGCTATCAATCTCGTTGCATGTGTTGCTTTAGTTTTGCTCATCATCTATATTTATAACTTCGACTTTAGTGTCTTGTTGCATCCGTCTCATGGCTACAACATCTATAATCTCCTGAGCTATAGCTGTCCTTCTTGCTTCAGGTAACTCTTTGTATAGAGATAACGCCTCAGCTGTTGCTGACTTATGGTCTAATGCATTTAACCACTGTGTATATACGCTAGTAACTTCAGCGTTAAACTCTCTTACTCTTTGTTGTTTCTTATTTGTCGCCATTGCTTAGTACTTTAATGTATACTCCTGGATTTTCTTTATCAACGTGGTAGCCACTGAAGTGTGGTACAATGATGTCGCAGTTATCATCTTCAATCCAACCCCACTTAACCATAAGGTCTTGTATTGTTTGGGCAGGATTTATATAATCAAACTTTCTTCTACTACTACGAACAAAATACATGTCTATATGTATGGGTAAAGGAAGTTCGATTCCCGCTGCGTCAAACAGCATAGTATCGAACTCTTCTTTAGATTGTATATAGAGTTGCTTTGTATCCTTAATGTAGTTTCTAGTAACCTTACTGTGTATCAGCATTTTACCTGTCCACTGTTTACTATTCTTGCTTGAGGGTACGTTCCCTGGTATGAATATTCCTTTCATCTTTTCTTTTTTAGTAAATATAGCAGCGAGTTGCTAGTCCCCCAACTCGCTGCATAATTTAGTTTTTAGAAAGGCATGTCATCAACCACAGCTGTAGCTGTAGACTGACCAGCCATCTCTTTAGCATCGTTAAACGAACGTAAATCTTCAGGGCTTAGTGTCTTATTCCAAGACTCCTCAAAGGTAACCTCTTCGCCAGCTTTAGCAGGGAATTTGTAGTCTGCTATACTTTTGATTACAGGATTTCCTTCCTTATCGTTAGTCCAATACTCTCTTGTAGCAAAGACTGCAGTTATACTCTTACCAACTGTTTGCTTACAAGCTACTGCATAGTCTTTAAAGTCTGTAACACCAGCAGCCATTAACAATCTCTTAAGCATTTTAGCTTTAAAGTTTGCAGCTTCAGGGGTTTGACCTTCTCTATCTCCGAAAAGACGGGCCTTACCTAACGCTCCACCTGTTGTTTCCATGTGGAAGTCAATGTATGGCGTGTTAGCATTTGGATTGCTGGCCCGTGAAGACTCAATCTTTGTAATTTTAACTTGGTGTACACCAGCTTTGATGTACTGAGTTGATGTTGCGTCTACTGTTTCTAAGTTTTTAAACATGTTTTTGGTTTTAATGATTAATTGTAATACTCTTCACACTTTTCTATCACCTGTGCAAGGTCATTGTCTATATATAGTTCATCGAACATTTCCATTGGACTTTTCGCTGAATCTTTACCCTGAGATTGAGTTCTAAACCTATGCTTAGTGCCTCCCTCTTCATTTGAATAATGGTTATCAGTGAATAGACAAAGAACAAACTCCTTCTCTACTCTCTTCTTCCATCTGTTACCGTCAACAGCTACAAATCTTTCTTGTACACCATCTTCTCCATCATAAGCTCCGTCTATAGCTAAGTATATTATATACTTTTCTGTATTCTTACTCATGTTTAGGATACGGTCTATCTCCTTATTATAAAAAGACCATACGTCAAAGCCTTTAAATCTCACGTCAGCCTCTCTGTATATCATTTCGATAAGAGAAGTGAATGATTCTATTACGATAGTATCAATGTCTGGAGATTCAACTGCCTTTTTAAACGCTGTATTGAATGTATTAAGGTCAGGGATAGGCATGTTCTTGAAGTTTTTAGCTCCTCTGAACGGTAATTGCTTTCTCTCTGTATTTAATACAGCTGTTCTTTCTGCGTTAAGGTTACGCAAGGACGATGACTTACCTGAGCCACTCTTTCCCACTACTATAATGTTTGGTTTCATTTCTTTGTTGGTAGTTTAATTATCTGTTCAACTTTTAACTTGTCTGGCTTTTTGTAATGCTCTCTCTTTGAGGTTACAAACTTCATAAACCCTCTCAATAATATATTTTGTTTCTTACCTATCAGATTCTGTATTTCTGCAAAGGTTAATGAAACAACTTTCAATATCTTGTAGGCAGGGATGTTCGTTCTCTCAGAGACAGCCTTACTTATTTCTTTAAAGTTTCTCAATGCTTTATATAGTTTTGTAAGCTTTTTCGTTGTTCAAATTTAGTGAATTTATTGTTGAAAAACAAGAATATGTTACCTATTCCTACGTTTCTACCCTTAGCAAATATGATTTCTGCAAGACCTCTAACGTCACCTCCATTCTCATCAACTTCAAACCCGTAATACTCTGGTCTATACACGAGCATGACGGTATCAGCCGCCTGTTCAATCTCACCTGACTCACGCAAATCACCTAACGATGGTCTGCAACCAGGTCTTTTCTCTACACCTCTACTCAATTGAGATAGAGCCATCACACATATATTAAGTTCCTTAGCTATGTTTTTTAAACCTCTAGCTATAGCTGAAACTTCTTGCTCACGACTCCTACCTTTAGTGTTATTACTAACCAACTGAAGGTAGTCTATCATCACAAGCTTCACGCCCTTACTTAATACATACCGCCTTATTCTGTTAAGTAAATACTGAAGGCTGGTGTTGCTGCACTCGTCTATATATAGGGGCATCTTTTCTAAAGCTCCTACAGTTTTATGCATAACATGCCAATCACCTTCAGCTAACTCACCAGAAGACAGTGTCTTGTTTTCTATATATGAATCAGATGCAACCAATCTTGTTATCAATTGGTTTACAGACATTTCATACGAGAATATAACCGAAGGCACATCAGCTCTTGATGCATTGTATGCTAAGGCTAAAGCTAAACTTGTCTTACCCATAGATGACGCACCACCTACAATTATAAGGTCTTGCTCTTTCCATCCACCAGTATGCATATCTATCTCATCAAAGCCACTTGTTATACCTGTAAGCCCTTCCTTGGTTGAATTAAGCTCAACCTCTTCAACGAAACCTTTAAGCTGCTTGACTATGTCAGGCATATCATCGGAATTGGTATCGTTTATCTTTGTTAACTCCTCTACAGCTATATCGATAGCCCCTTCTACACTTCCTTCCTTTCTAACAACTACCTGTCTTAGACGCTCTAATACTTTCTCTAAGTTTATGGTCTTGTTGTCGGACGTTAGTTCGGTTATGCAGTTAACAAAATCATAAGAATAAAAGTCATCAGAATATAAAGATGCTATATAAAACATAGCGTCCTTGTATCCCATTTCTTTTAGCTCTCTATCCAGTGACAGCATATCTATTGACTTCCCCTGCTGATAAAACCCTTCCATCGCTGAAAATATAGCCTTATTGTTAGGTGTCACGAATAAATCGTTGTTTAATGCACTGAAATGGTCATAATACAGGTCTTTTTTATTTAAAAGCTTAGACAACACTGCCTTTTCTACATCTTCTCTTATCATTTTCTTCCTAGTATTATCATTTTCTTATCAATTACGTCAGGAACTTCATTATCCCACTCCTCATTTTTAATCCACCTCTCAAGGTGTTTAAATTGTGGATGAAATTCATCTTTATAGTCCATGTGTGTCTTATACTTTATTTGTTTTTCCAAACTACTCAGTATAGACGTGAACATTTCCTCTGTTAGATTTATAGACAAGAATATCTCTTTACTGACCTTCTTACCTATTTTTATCGGATATAACTTCCATAGTTTTTCAAACCATGTAGCTCTAACATCTTTAAGTATATGGAAAGCAATCTTTTTAGATACATTACCATTAAATAACTTAGAACCTTTAGCTGTTACTTTAACAACCTTAGTATTCTCGTTAAATGTTAGGTAATTCTGCTTTCTTAACTCTGTATATGAGTTAGATATATTAACATCCTTTAAACCGTACTTATCTATAAGCCCTTTATGATACATTTCATTCCTAAAATTCTTATGAAAATGTAAAACTAGCACGTCAACAATAGTCAACGCACTAGCTTTATCAAAACTTATCTTTAAAAACTGTATAATAAGCTCATTCATTAGTTCATACTAACTCCCGTAGCTTTCATTTCCTTAATAATCATCTGTAAAGCTTTCTTTGTATATGCTCCACTATTTCCTACCAGTAATTCATAATCAGCACTCCAAGTAGTGTGTTCATAATGCTTATGTGTAAGGTAATGAGTTAGACCATTGAACAATCCATAATAACTACGACCTTTACGTTCGTATTCATCAGTTATAGAGTCCCTTAATAGCTCTCTTTTAGCTAAAACGGACTTTACAACACGCTTTTTACCCTCAATCTTAGCTACAACGTCCATAATCTTTGCTGCAAACTCTTCTGTAGGTTGATTGTTGGACATGATAGTGAACAGATTAAACAATCCATCTGTATTACGTTGAATAAGTTCGTTTATGAAGCCACCATTTTGTTTTTCAATACTCTTAGTGTGCTTAACAACGTGGTTATTGTCCTTGTCAGCCATTAGTGTAGCGAACATATTAGAACAACTATGCATCATAGTACTTATTCCGTAGACAAGACGTTGACTACCATCATGTGATGATAATGCATATAGATATAAATCAACATCATCATCAATAGTACCTGATTTTACAGATATATTCTTGAGCAGTCTAATAAAGAAAAATACTTTCTTCCCTCCATTAAAATGTCCACATCTTGAGCGATTTAAATCATAGCTACCAGGTTCAAGCTTATCTAGTATACTATCTAATAGCACGTCATTCTGCATTACTGTATATCTACCACGGACAGGACCTAAAGCCTCACCTGTAGTAGTGTTTACTGTACAATAGAATGGTGTATCTGAATACGTTAATGGTGTTGCTGAATTGGTTGCTACCTCTTCATGCTCGTACGCCATCTTTAATTTGTTAACGGTAAAGTCTAACTCACCATCAGCTAAAAATTTCTCTTTAATCATCTCCTAGTTTTTTACGAAGTTTAATTATTTCTTGTATAAGGTCATTGTCTTCATCTGGGATATATTCCCCGCTGAAATTAATGTACTTATTTGTTACGTCTCTTGCATACTCGTGTATGAGAGCTAAATCTTCTTTAGTTTCTCTCACCATTTTCTCCAAGGCTTCTATCCTTAAAAGGTTAAAGTCTGATGTACTCATGATAGGTTTAGTTTTTTAGTTACTACTATATCTAATACTCCATAGTTGGTAGATGAATTTACTATATATCCTCTACCTCTTAATGCATCCATGATTTGATGACGATAATTCCACAGGTCTTTATCCCAGTTTCTTTCGTCACATACAGACAACTTAGTTGTACCGTCATTTTCTACATTGTTAACCATTCCATCTATAAGGTTCTGTATCTCTTGTTCTGTATTCATGATGGTGAATCATTTAAATTGTTAAACTTATCCTCAAATACAAGGTCAAGCTCTAATTTTTCGCTTAATGGTAGGTGACTGTATAGCCACTCTATCTCATCTATAGGTTGGTCACATTCATCTAGTAACCACTCTGCGTATAGTTGAGAGAATTTCTTAGGCTCTGTCATTTTGTTTTTATTTAGTTAATAATATATAAGGGCACACATGTGGTTCGCCAGTATCGGCTTGAATCACGGTCTTAAAGAGGCTTACTCAATTCCTCTACCCTATATACTAATTCATACGGCTATTCTTCAGCGGGTTGCCAAAGTAATTAGCTCTCTTCTTACAATATTCCCATAAAGGCTCATGGAATTTAGGTTTAAGGCTGGCTGTTAGAACTTCTTTCAAAGTTACAGGACCTCTCCTACTATACATGGCATTCATTATTCGTCTCTGGTTATTCTCTGCAAATCTAACTATAGACATACATATAAGCAACCAATTGTATATCTTATCGAATTCAATTGTTGCACTATGTGGTCTAAACTCAATCGTGTCAGGACCTGAAGCCGCTGAACAATTAGTTAGATTAATCCAAGTATATCTCTGAGAGTTGTAATGCCCACCAGGGTGAGACCTTTTCTTATTGTATGTCTGACCTATCTTATTACCTATAGTAATCTCTCCTAAGATGTCTCTATAGTTGTGAAAACTAAGACGGTCTACAGATTCAGGTATTAACTTACAGTAAGTATTACTCTTTCTTGATGATGGAAGTATAGAGTATACATCGTCTTCAATCTGGCTACATAGTTTAAGAATCATAATAGATAACCTTCTATTGTTAGAAGCTCCTCCTATATGAATATGTACACCACACTTCTTATCAGTTTTAGCACCTTCCTCAGCTAACGCTGCACAAAGTTTCTGTAACTGTCCAACTCCTTTATCACCTTTAAGAACACCAGTCACATATTCAGGTCCTTCTGTAGAACCATCATATACAGCCTTAACATTCAAGCCATAGTTACCTAAGTAACTCTGATTACAGGTTTCTACTTCAACGCCAAAGGTGTATTCATTACCTGATGTCTTATAGAAAGTCGTATCACCTTTCTGCATGTAAGTGTTGTCGAAATAATTGTTATCTCTATTGTCTTCACAACACTCGCTATCGTCATGTACATAAGAATCACAACAATCTCTTAGATTAACACAGCAATTTGCCGCAGTTTGGTAGCATTCATAATACTCCTGTTGGTCTTCCGAATATACATAGTCATTGCTATTATCAACATCTATGTATCCTTGGTCTCCACAATTCAAATTACCAAACCTACACTTCTCCTCATACTGGAAATAACATTCCTGAGAGTCTCCATCGTCCTCTCCAACCCATACAATTTGGTTATCGTCACAATTTAAGCTCTCAATCCTATATTCATGCTCTATAATACAGCAATCTCTCTCTCGTAAGTACTTATAAAAGTTCTTAAAGAACCGTATAAATGGGCTAGTCGTTCCATTATCAGCCGCTCTCTCTAAACCCATAGAACTTATAGCTCTACCTTCTGTATAGTTAAGATGTATTTCATGCCACAAATTGTAATGACCACCCCCTGAGAGGTAGTCATTCAACTTGTTTATTAATTCAGCTTTAGGTTTAGCACAACCTAGAAAGCATTCTTCAGGTACGCTCATCGTGGATGATAGTGACCGTGAAGTTATATTAAGAACTGCTAACCTTTCGGTTACGAACTCGTCTAACGGATTGTTTGGCATAATTTCCCAATATTATCAATTATAACTTTCAATTCTTTAGTGTCAACAGTGACACCCTTACGTTCTTCAAGCTTTTTAGTCGCTTGGTATAATTCTTTAACATACTCAGTATCAGCGCATAGTGTTAATAGTTTCTCTAACATACCAGTATACTTTTGTTGTTAACAACTTCCACTTCTTTCTCGTTGCTCGTACCTTCGGTTTGAAGCTCTTGCTTAATTAACAGAATGAAATTACTTATAGCTAAGTCATCATCTTTCTCTAACCAACCATGATATTTCATCTCGTTGTATGCTAACTCAAACGCATCTAACCCAGACTCTACATGATTGTACCAATCGTTGTTAAGCTCTTCAATATAAGACTCAGTCTGCGTTTCAGGTAAATCTTCTTCTGAATTCCAAGTACTCCACCACTTCTCGTCATGAGCTGTGTTGTCGTAGTAAGAATCGACTTTATCGAACGTACCCTGAGTTATCTTATTATTTTTACCGTATTCATACCAAGGTTTAGTTTCTTTCTCAACAGCAGTTACCTTTATTTCAGTAGCTGTATCAAGCGAACCATCTTCGTTATATATGAACAAGAAGTTTGGTACTACTTCTTTAACGTCCTTCTTATTGGAAGCTAAAGCTGTAAGACCCTCTTTCTTAGACGAGAATATAATACCATCATCTGTTCTTAACTTAAACAGAGGATTGTTACGTTTGTATACATGAAGTTTACCTGTTATCATGTCAACCCATAAAGCATTGATAGTTCCATTGTGACTACCTAATGTTTTCACATCGTCAGTCTTCTCAAGGATACTATATATAGCCTTACTATCTACGTCAGTAACTTCTAAATCATTCTCCTTTAGATTCTCTTTATGATTACCTAATACACCATTGTGTACTCCAGCATATTTACCATAAATATAAGGATGTGAGTTATCAGCTGTAATCTCACCATGTGTACTGTACCGTGTATGACCAAGAAAGCTATTTGTTGTTGTATCGTTGATGATACTTAACAGATTACCTGACTCGTCAAGACATTTATATACATTACCATTGATGATAGCTCCAGAGCTGTGACCACCACGACTATCGTTGTCGTTCATTAGATACATTAATTTATTAATCGGTGTATCTTTCCCGATATAAGCTACAATTCCACACATACTTCCTATAATTTTAAAGTTATTGATTTGGCTAATACAATTAAAGCTTCTCTATTCTCTCTTACGAAAGCATTTAGAAACTCCTCTTCTTCAACCTCTTCTGCTATTTCTTCTGTTATCTCTCTATGAGCCGTGATATGGTCATGATAATCTGCATCTTCTATCTCATAGAAGTTTACATCAAACAATGGGGCAAGAACACTACGTTCCTGCTCCTCCATTGCTAGTTCTTTCATTCTTCCCATCTACTCTTTCTTTAATTGTTTAACAATTTCATCGTAAACTTTGTTATGTACAACCTCAGCATCACACCCATCTAATTCGGGTATAGTGCTATGTATTATCATATTCAACGTCTCGCTCCATGACTCCATGAAGTCATCTGTGATTTGCTCTACAAGTCCCGATAATTTCTGTTCATCGAGGAGTAATTCTTTCATCTTTCCCATCATGTAAAGTCTACAGTTATAAGACCTGAGTCTATGATGGTACACGTCATAGTACTCGACATATTTATGACTAATTTCTTAGCGTCAACCTGACCTGTACGTGCTATCTTTCTGTACTCCTTCATTGGCTCGTCTAATACCTTAGACTCGATGATAGTGACAGGCTCAACCTTAGTCTTCTTGACTGATTTAACAGTACTCTTAACTCTTTCAGGTTTAGTATTAATCTCGTAATACAACTGAGCATGAGCCTTTTTGTATTCAGGATTACCAATCCCTTTGATACTAGCACGCTTCATACGTGGCGGTAAATCATTTTCATTTTGTGGGATTATTTTCTTACCTAACCTTGTAACGTACACCTTATTCTTAATAAGGTTCGCTACGATTCTTTGACGAATCATCGTCTTTGTTATAACAGTCTTAGCCATTATTTCTTCTTGTTTAATAATTTAAGAAGCTTAGCTCTTTGCTTAGCTCCGCAGGTTTTCATCACTTGACGAATTCCTGTTTCAGTGCTGATTAACTCATTGTAATAAGCCAATCTTTCTGTTGCCTCCTCTCTGAGGACTTCTTTGCGCTCTCTTCGAGCATTCACTAATCCAGCCATAGCTTTCAGTTTAGTTTGGTTAGTAGAAGAGGGTGGAATCGAACCACCTGAGTCGTAAACTTTAACAACGCTCCAAGCAACTCTTCTATATTGTTAAGATGAATCAGAGATACTGACTTCTTTATAACTCTCATAGAGTATCTTAACCAATGCCGTCCTATTTTGGTTGTAGGCAACAGCTTATCCTACGTACTTTCTTTTCTAGGCGTATCTACCTAGATTGCACGTCTGCAATTGTTTATACAGTCCTTGACTGTAATACTCTAATGGGTAGGGAAAGAGAGAGTTTCTATACTCAATTCTTAAATATACCAACGGCTAAGCACCTTTGATAGCACTCCCATAATGATTCATTCCTTTTATAGAACTCTTCTGCAGTCATACCTTTAGGAAAGTGTGTGTCTTTACCCTTGTTAACAATATCTCTATGTAGACTACCTAAATCACCAGAAGAATAATAAGGCACTTCATTGGTGAAAGTAGTCGCATCAAATACTTGCGGGTAATCTACATCGTTAGGATATTCTTCATCTTCGCTTGTATCTACAAACACACCTAAATCATATTTATGACCCTTAGAGTCTATAAACGGACCTAAGTATGTCGAATACTTAATTTGCTCCCACGCATCAGGGTGGAACAACTTTACATTTACTTGTATCATGTCTTCGTCTTTTAGTTAATGTTAAACTATGTTAATACTGTGACAACTTGTGTCAAACACTTAAATATAAATAGGATATACCCATTGTCGGGCATACTTCACTTGTTTGTTAAATATATAATCGCTACCTTTGGTGGGTAGGTGGTTAAATACTTAATGCAGATGCACTGAACACTTAAATAGAACACATAGTCTATAGTGTTAAAGTGATTGCAGTGAAAGAGAGAGTTTCCAAGACTCTAAAGACACTGTATATCAGGCACTTGAAAGCCTAAAACGCAAGAGTGTTACTCCATATCTACTACATATTCCCCTCAAATACGTTATATAGGTGGTTCTGGAACATGTCCACACAAACATACACACAAACAAACCGAGTGTACTACTGTGTATGTACTCTGGGGTGATAGTGAGAGCATAATAAGAAAAAAGCGAAGACATACCGTAGTACATCTCCGCAATCTAATTAGCCTAACCGAAGTTAAGACCGTAATCTGCTGTGCCTGCTGAATCAACAGGTGCTTTCTCCGTTGTGGACTTAGCATCATCAGATTTCTCAACGCCTGAACAAGACATAAGAGCGCCTCTTGCTGACATCTTAGCTCTAATGTTCGCACCTTTTAGTGCAAGCAAGTCGTAGTTAAGCTCAGTCTGGAACACGTCAAGCATGTCGCAGTCTTCAAGGATGTGGAATAGCTTCGTAATTATCTTACTTGGCTTGTTATCCTTCCCTGTCAATCGCTCTACAGTCCAACCTGCTCCTTCAAGAGTAGCAAATAGCTGGTGGTACTGAGGCATCACCTGCAGACCTTTCTTAGCCAACTGTGTTGCACGGTACTTAGCAAACTCTACTTGACATTGTGCAATCGAGCGTAGTCCGTAAACCACGCGTTCTTCGGTGAATAAGAAGGCCTCTGTAGCCGTTCTGTAGTCAAGAAGTTCCAATGTCAAACACAAGTTCATACCATCCTTACTACCTGCATTGGTAGCAACAACACTAATCAGTCGCATGTTATGTTCCACTCCATCATAGCCTGCACGTTTACTGACATCAGTAATCTTTAGACCCGATAGCTCGGACATATACAACGGCATAGCAGGTGTTTCCACAACGGGAATAGCCTCTACTACAGCTGTAGCTTGGGGTTGAGCGTCAGTATTTAGCTCTGACGTAGCTGTTGGAGCACCAAACACAAAGTTTGACGCATTCTTAAAGATGCTGTTTTCAGCCATATCCATAAGGGTTGTGCAAGTTTCCGACAGAGGCATAGCCTCCCTTGCGATTAATTTAAGCATCGTACCTCGGATAGTACAATGTAATAGTAATGTTGTAGACAATGAGAGAGTTATTTCCTGTATGGGATATGTATATGTATATGGTCACTATCACTAGGAGGCTCTCGCCCCCTAATAACTAAAACCTATCTCCTGGTCTAGGAGCAGTCCACTGTAATTCCTTGGTCAGCTTGGTAGCTGCGAAGTTCAGTACCATCACTCCTTGGCGTGGACTGTTGTACCACACACAACCACAGCTTGGGACTTTACTCCCTTTAGCTCTGCAGGTTGTCTGATACTGCATTATCCTCTTCAGTAAGTCAGAGCGTTGCTCTCTTACTTTGTCGGAGAACTTCCAACCTTTAGATACGTGGCTGTTCTTTGTAGTCCCTGGGTAATTCCATGTTATGTTTATAGTCATACGCATGATTCGGATAGTTTAATGTCCTTTAGTTAGAACCGATAGGACAATTGTTGTAGTTAATGAGAGAGTTCTTTTATATCCTGCAGTAGCTGTGTATATCGTCACTATCACTAGAGGGCGTGAGCCCCCTGTGTGATACTAGAATGGTAAGTCATCGTTAATCATTTGGTAGAGAGTCTCAATCTCCACCTCTCTAGCGATGATGTTGTCGCCAAGCTGCTTCTGCTTCTGTTGAAGCTCAGCAATCTGACGAGAGACACGAGCGTGTCTAATCACATCTTGTACGTCATTGTACAATTGGATTGTCATCACCGCAGTGATGGTTGTGAACCCTTTGTGGTTGCTAGACTCAAGTCTAAAGCAATCATTGTTGTTCAATGCAGAAGCCACACGTACTGTGAAGTCTGCAGTCTTGATGCGCAATACAATCTTGCACAATCCTAAGTCCAGGTTTTGAAATCCGTACATAATCGGTCAGCCATAACACCCATAGGTGCGTGGACGCTGATTCCCACTAGTTGTAGGCAAGTAGAGAGTTGTTTTCTCCGCCCGTCATTTTATGTGCATATCATCACTATCACTAAGCAAGGTCTCCCCTGCTCAGCAATTCATTACTCATTCATTCTGTTCTTGAACTCCTTCATCCCTCTCTTCACTGACTCTTTAGACAAGGCACTGTGAGGTAGCTGTCCTTCAGCTGACCAGTCTTCTGGGTACAATGCACAGTGGTCAAGGTAAGCTGACTCCTTCTTGAGGAAGTACATCAGTTCATCTTGTGGAATGTCCTCCACTGCTAATGACCCACCATCGTAGACTAACGTGCCATCGATGTCAATCCATCCATTTCTTAACTTAATGTTAAGCTTGTTTGCACTGCTGTCAATCAACAAATACAATGCATACACAGCACACACTGCAAGTATTCCGAACATAACTATTGTAGGCGTATTCATAATCATTGCCGACACTAAGGTAGTGGCATCTCCATTTAGTTGAAGGCAATTAGAGTGTTTCTCAAGTTAAGGGGGGGCTTCAAAAGTTTCTTAGTGGTAGGGGGCTTTTAACATATAACGTCCACACCCACAAAAACATAAAAAATTTTTAGTTATCTTTGGTTAAATAATTTAAAAAAAATTCATAATGGGTAAAAGAAAAGTAGTAAAAACGGTAGACGCTAGCGGTAATAAGAAGAAGGTTGTTACTAGAAGAAGCGGGACAGTTGTAACCAAAACTGAGAGAGATGGTGGTTCTTTAGGTGTTAGAAAGGCTAAACGTGTCACTAAAGCTGATGGTTCTTCTAAGACTAAGTCTACAATCAAAAAGTCTAATGGCTCTAAGATAAAATCAAAGACAGCTTATAGTGCTGATGGTTCTTCTATAAAGAGAAAAAGCACTTTTAAGGACGGTTATGGTACTAAGACTAAGAACAGTTCTTCTAGTAAATCTGATGGTTCTTCAA
>Ga0308011_10000784_pt1 | contig 15861 bp, 12 predicted proteins | sample Neamet177_FD_203144 | JGI IMG/M metagenome (GOLD analysis project Ga0308011, IMG submission 203144) | Marine microbial communities from water near the shore, Antarctic Ocean - #177 | ecosystem: Environmental > Aquatic > Marine > Unclassified | place: Southern Ocean | collected 2014-07-25 | reverse complement strand
ACCGTTTACAAATGCTTAAAGTCGTACTGGGTGATTTTATCGAACGTAGGGTTAGTGATAGGCTCGGTTTAATATTGTTTGCCGATGATGCCTACATGCAAACCCCTATGACATTTGATAAAAAGACAGTAAAACAAATGTTAACTGAGAGTGAATTAGGGTTAGTTGGTAGAAAAACAGCTATTGGTGATGCTATTGCGCTTGCCGTCAAACGCTTTGATGCCAAACAAGAATCCAACAAAGTATTACTTTTATTAACCGACGGACAAAATACCGCGGGTAAAATAACGCCTGAGCAAGCATTAGAATTAGCTGTTGCTAAAGATATTACTATCTACACAGTAGGTATTGGCGCTGATGAAATGATTAGGCGTTCAGTTTTCGGAAATCAACGTGTTAATCCTTCTGCAGATTTAGATGAAAAAAGTTTAACGAACATTGCAGAGAAAACGGGTGGCATGTACTTTCGCGCGAGAGATAGCCAAGGTATGAGTGAAATATATGCTTTATTGGATAAACTTGAGCCTATTGAACAAGAACAACAACAAATGAGGCCGCTGAGCGCTTTATTTTACTGGCCATTAGGCTTAGCCGCTTTATTTTGTTTTGGCTATTTGGTCAGCTTACATTTCAGTTTTTTAATCCCTACTTATCAATCTAGTAGTCAATCTAGTAATCAATCTAGTAATCAATCTAGTAATCGACAGAGTAATCGACAGAGTAATCGACAGAGTAAAAATGATACTCACACAACGGGAGGTAAATAATATGTCCGAACAAACAAATTCATTGGGACAATTTTTTACTCAATTAGTGATCGACTTTAATTTTAATGAATTAAGTCTTGAAGGTCTATCAAGCAATTTCCATTTTATAAGACCTTGGTGGTTATTGGCTTTTTTCGCTTTATTCATCGTATTATTTTTGCTTAAAAAAATTCGTTATTACCAATCGCCTTGGCAACATTTTTTGCCTCCTCACTTGGCTGGTGCTTTATTGGAAAGCTCTCAGAGCCAAACAAATAGAAATGAGTCAAAAGGCGGTTCATCAAAAAACATTTACTGGTTAAAACCGTTTATTATTGGCTGCTGCGTTATTATTGCTCTGGCGGGACCTGCTTGGCAAAAATTACCACAACCCGTATATCAATTAGAGCGCGGCGGTGTGCTTATCATGGATATGTCTTATTCCATGTATGCAACAGATGTTAAACCTAATAGATTGACACGTGCTCGCTATAAGGCGATCGATTTACTTAAAAAAATACACGAAGGTGATGTTGGTTTAATTGCTTACGCTGGTGATGCTTTTATTATTAGTCCGTTAACACAAGACGTTAAAAATATAGAATTATTACTACCGTCCCTCTCTCCAGATATTATGCCTGTATCTGGCGCTAATGCTTTAGCAGCTTTAACATTAGCAGGTAAAACGCTAAATAATGCCGGTCATGTCAGCGGTGATATTTATTGGTTTACAGATGACATTGATAATGAAGAATTATCATCGGTATACGATTGGGCAAAGAACAATAATCATAAAGTGAATATTTTAGGTGTTGGTACTAAAAGTGGCGCACCGATAAAACTTAATAGCGGCGAGTTACTTAAGGATAATAGAGGCGCGATTGTTGTTCCTAAACTGCCTGTTGGTAAATTGTCGGCAATTGCTCAAAGTAGTCGAGGGGTTTATCACACCATGACCAATAATGACTCTGATATTAAAGCTCTGACAGCGCACCTATCAGTTGACCTTGATGACAATATCAATTCAGACTCATCTAATGAACAGGAAAGTGAAGAGCTAATGCAAGGTGACCAATACCAAGAACATGGACCTTGGTTATTAATCATTATTCTGCCATTACTATTAAGTTATTTTCGTCGTGGTACAAGTATCTTAGCTATCGCATGGATTATGCCAATGACTTTAATGTTTAGTTTAGCAAGCATAAGTCCTAACAGTTATGCTGCTTTACCTAACTCAGAACAAGCAACTAATACCGCAACTAACACCGCAGCTAGTACAGTAACTAACAGTAACAGTGCTCCGAACGCTCCCCCCCCTAGTGGTGCAACTAAGTTTTGGCAAGATTTATGGCAAACCTCAGACCAACAAGCACAACAACACTATCAAGCAGAAGATTACCAACAAGCCGCTGAGCAGTTTGAAGATAGCCAATGGCAAGGTAGTGCACACTATAAAGCGGGTGAATATGAACAGGCATTACAAGCGTTTCAGCAAAGTGATACGGCTCAATCCCTTTACAACCAAGGAAATTCACTAGCACAATTGCAAAAAATTGATGAAGCCATTGAGGCTTATAAACAAGCACTAGCGAAAGACCCTGACTTAACTGATGCTAAAGAAAACTTAGCACAACTAGAAGCCTTGAAAAAACAGCAAGAAGAACAAAAACAAGATTCTAATGACAAATCAGACGAGCAATCTGAAGAAAAGTCTGATGAAGATAAACAAGAGCAAGGTGATAAACAAGACGGTGAAAAGGGTGAGAACGGCGAAAGTCAGGACCAACCCCAAGACGGCGAGCAATCACCCGGTGAAAACCAAGAACAAAGTGAAGAGGAAAAAGAGCAAGCAGCAAAAGATGCTCAAGAGGCTAAAGACAACGAAGAGCAGAATAATGAAGAAAGTGAAGAAGATAAAGCTGCTCAAGCTAAAGAATCCGAAGAAGAACAAGGCGAAGAAAAATCACTTGCACAACAAATCAGTGATAAAAAAGCACAAGAAACTGACCAAAAACATCAACAACTTTTAAATAAGGTTACTGACGATCCTTATTTATTATTACGAAACAAAATGCGCCTTGAATACCAAAAGCGCAAAAATAATAGTCAGCCTCCAGGAGTAACTAAACAGTGGTAACCAATGTCTCAATGCCTTCAATCACCAATGCAATAAAAACAACTAAAGCAAGTAAGGGATCGCCCTACTTCCTTCAGAGCCTTGTGTTAACCCTACTTATTATGGCAACATTTTTGTTAAGTCATAATGCTTACGCGTTATCACAGGTCACTGCGGTTATTGATAAAAACCCAGCAATGATTAATGAATCTATATTATTAACCGTTACAGCTGATGACGATGTTAGCCGTAACGCTTTAGATACCAGCCCTTTACTTAAAGACTTTATTGTTGGTCAAACCTCCGTTAGTTCGCAGACCAGTTCAGTCAACTTTAAAACCTCTCGAATGACCAAGTGGCAAGTTATATTAATTGCTCGAAATACTGGCGAGTTAGTTATTCCAGCATTAACAATAGAAAACCAACAAAGTAAGCCTTTGAAATTGACTGTGGTCGACACTAAGAGTAACCCTAATAAAAATACTCAAACTGATATTTTTATTACCAGTGAATTATCCAACAATGAAGTTTATGTTCAGCAATCATTAACCTTAACCATAAAACTGCATTTCGCTGTAGAGCTTCAGAGTGCGAGTATCACGGAGCCAAACTTTACCGGTGCAATTATTGAAAAAGTAGCTAAAGATGAGCAATCAGATACCATTGTTAACGGTAAACGTTACCGCGTAATTGAGCAAACTTATGGTATTACCCCAGAAAAAAGTGGTGAATTTACTTTAGAGGCACCTGTATTTTCAGGTGAGATACGACAAGCTTCCAGCCGTCGTTCAAGTTTTATGAATTTTGGGCAATCTAAACCAGTTAGCATCGTTGGTAATGAATTAAAACTTAATGTATTACCTATACCGCCCAACTACCCTAGCAATGCAGAATGGTTGCCTACTGACATACTTATCCTTCATGAAGAATGGCAAGGGGGTGATGGACAATTTACTGTAGGCGAGCCCATAACTCGCACGGTTACATTAACTGCGGCAGGACTTTCAAAAGCTCAATTACCTAAAGTTGATATGAAAAGCAGCCAAGGGTTGAAAATTTATCCTGACCAAGCTGAATTAAACTCCGCCCTTAGAGAGGGAAGACTGATCAGCCAAAAAGTACAAAACTTTGCCTTAGTACCTAGTCATGCTGGAGAGTTTGTATTGCCGGCAATGGAAGTGACTTGGTTTAATATTATTACCAATAAAACAGAAAAAGCGACATTACCATCACAAACTATTTCAGTGAAAGCTTCAGAAGATGGGCTTTTGACTAATGCGACTAATGGGATGGATAAATTTAATAATTCTACAACAAGTAATAACGCAGTTAGTGGTGCCAATGAGACTACTTGTACTGACGAATTAGCAAGTCAAAACACTCCTACAACCACTTTAGTTTCTGTTGAAGATAAACGTCTACAATGGTTATTTCTAAGCCTGTGGGTATTAACAAGTTTGGCATGGTTTGCTCATGTTATTTATTTAAAACAAGGTAATCATAAAAATAAAAAGACTCAACCTAAAAATGTAAATATTATAGGTAATCATTATTTAGCTCTTTTAGCCGCTTGTAAGAAAAATAATGCAGAGCAAGCGTTAAATTTAATATTACCTTGGTTAAAACAGTTACTCGATGATGATAAATCAGGACTAGAAATCAGTAATATTGCTCAAGGACAAGCTATTGTGAATGAGGAAAGTTTTGTTACTGCTCTCAATGATTTACAACAACACCTTTATGGCAAAGGAGCTAATGATGATTCAACATCATGGACAGGAATTGAGTTATCAAATGCCATTCAAAAAGTAAATAACCAAGAAAAAACGCCTTCTGACCAGTTATCATCTCTTAATCCTTAAGTGATAATATTATACTTGTTCGACTTCAAAAATATTTTGAAGTCGAACAAGTAAATAACTCTTCCCTATTCACCTATCCCTACTCTCAAATATTATTTCTTTTCAACCTTATTACTTGAATTCAAGCTTTAGTAATTACCACAAGATAAAAGTAATCTAACAATTTTGTACTACGCTTGAAATAAACTTCACCTTGCTAAGGTCTATAACACTATGATGACAAAACAAGTTAGATATGAGGCCTTAGTGAAGGCCCTACACGGTGATTTATACCGATACGCGTACTGGCTCACCCACGAAAAACAAGTGGCTGAAGACTTAGTACAAGAGACATTTTTACGTGCTTGGCGAGCGCTTGATTCTTTAAAAGATGAGAAAGCAGCTAAGTCATGGTTAATTACTATATTACGTCGTGAAAATGCCCGACGTTTCGAGCGTAAGCGCTTTGACATGAGCGAATATGAAGAAGCGACCATCACAGATACTCTTTCAGTGACAACTGAACAAGAATTAGAGAATCACTGGTTACGGGATAAAATAGCAAAACTGCCACCTGAGTACTCAGAGCCCCTTGTACTGCAGGTACTTGGAGGTTTTAGTGGAGAAGATATTGCGGGTATTTTAGATCTGAATAAAAACACAGTGATGACACGATTATTTAGAGCCAGAAATCAGTTAAAAGAAGTTTTAGAATCAGAACCGGTTAAGCGAGGTGTTTACAATGGATGATTTGCAATTTAGACGAGCTATATATGCCGACCCTAATAATCTAAATGCCGATACAATAGCGGCATTAGAACAAGATGCGAGCAAAAAACAATTTGCTAATGACATTGCCCTATTAGATGAAAGGATCAAACAAGCATTACAGATACCAGTACCAGATTATTTATGTAATAAGCTAATTTTGCGTCAAACGCTAGCTAGTCACCAAGTTCAAAAGCGTAAGAAACGTTTTCATCTAGCTTTAGCTGCCTCAGTTGCTATTGTAGGTGGTTTAATGCTTAACTTTATGCAGTTTTCAAGTGCCTATACTAATTTAGGTGACTATGCCTTAGCTCATGTTTATTATGAGGAAGGGAGCATCGCTAATAATGCGAATAACCAAGTATCATTAACTTTATTAAATAAAAAGATGTCGGCTTTTGATGGTAATTTCAGTAAATCATTAGGTAAACTACTTGTTGCTGATTATTGTCGTTTTGATGGAATGAGGAGTCTACATCTAGTGTACCAAGGTATAACGAGTCCCGTAAATGTGTTTATAGTACCTAAAAATGAACAATTAACTTTTACTTCTGCATTTAATGATAAGCAATATTATGGCAACGCATTAGGCTTTAACGACAGTAATATCATTGTTGTCGGCGATAAAAATGAATCTATAGGCCAATGGAAGAAAAATATTAGTGAGACAGTGGCTTGGTCTATTTAATTTAAACTAAGACCAATAATACTGAACTATATTACTGAACTATATTACTGAGCTATATTACTGAGCAAAACGTGCAAAGCCCTGATTGAAAAATTAGGGCTTTTTTTATGCAAAAAAAACAGTAATATATATATACCCGTTACCATTCAAAGTGCTGGATTTCAGTGGGAATTAAAATACCTTTAGGCAAGGAGAATAATTTAAGTATAGTCGTTCTATACTTTGATTATTTAACGCCTGCTAAAGGCATTTTAAACCCATCGAAGAAGGGCTTGAACAATATCACTTCTTCGTTCCTGCGATTCAAAAGAGAATAACCCTTCTTTCATCACAGCGCCTTGAATTGAAATCGCTCAAGCTCTCTGAAACCTGCATCTTGAATGGTAACGGGTATATGTTCTCCCCCAACTATTTATTGGAAATCTTTATGCTTTGCCCTTGCGGTTCATCTTTGTTATTTAGTGCTTGTTGCAACCCATTTATTAATAAAGATAATATTCAACAAAAATCCCCCTCTACTCCAGAGCAGCTTATGCGTTCACGCTTTAGTGCTTATGCAATTAAAGATGCTCAATACATTTATGAGACTTATGCCGCGGTGCAACGTTCGAGTCAGTCTATTGTAGACATCAAATCATGGGCAGATGAATGTTTATGGATAGCATTAGTGGTGCATGAGTCAACCGAAACTATGGTTGAAAATACAGTCGAATTTTCAGCTTATTATGTTGTTGATAATACTTTATGTGAATTACGAGAAAAATCTAATTTCAAGCTTGAAGGAGGTGAATGGCGATATATTGATGGTGATATTACGGTGAATAATGAAATTGACACAATTAAGCGTAATGAAGTTTGCCCATGTAACAATTACCCAACGGCCTGGTCAGCGAAAAAAGGTAAAAAATTCAAACACTGCTGTGCTAAGTAAATGTGATCATTTGAAATTACACATAGAACGAGTAAACAAGTAAGGTTAATTAAGAAGCGGTGCTTTAACTAAACTTTCTTGAATACCATCTAACCAAGCGTTGGCATTGAACTTTGAGGGTTTATTGAGAGGCTTGTCCAAGTCACTTACAGTTACTTGCTGCGTTTCTTGTAAGTTTAATGCTTGTGTCACTGGTTCTTGCTTGTATTTTAGCTGCGTAAATAAGCTGGTATTTTGAATTACTTCTGAGTGGATATGTTTTTTATTATCACGAAACGCTAAAGGTTTAGGACTCAACGCATTACTCAACTGGATACTAGCTAGACCGTTATCGACAATAATTTGAGCTTGATTGAATTGTTTAATTTCATCAAGTGTTGATAAGGCTAAAGGGGCCTTCTTTGGTAAATGGAACTCTTTTCTTAGCGAACTATCACTGAATTCAACGTCACTATGTGCAGGCGTTTTCGGTAATAAAAATTGACTTTGTTCGCGAACATCTTCAACTAACATAGCAAGCATTAATGAAAAATCTGCTCGGCGTGTTTCCGCTACACTTGTATTAAGCTTATCACCAAGCTCTAGCTCATGTAACAACACATTAGAAGAGAGTTTTTCAGGTGTTAGATTACCTGCACCCCCTTCCGATGTTTTAAGTTGTTGTGTAAATTGTTGAGCGAGCTCTACAGGCAATGGGTTCTTCTCTTATTTATCGATACCCGAAAAGGTACCTTGATAAATAAGTTATCGGCCTAATGTTAAAAATACTTAGCCGATAAGAAGAATAATTTAACTTAATATAGGTTTGTATTAATATAATGATATTAATACAAACCATTCCCCTTGCATTTTTCATTTAAATCAAAAAGTTAACTAAGAAAACCAACCTATTAAGATAACATCTAAAGCTAACATTCAACTTATCTCTGTTTCAGTGGCCAAGTTAACATAAATGATGCCCCACCTAACTCGCTATCTCCGATAGAAGCTCTGCCTTGATGCCATTCCATAATCCGAGAAACAATCGCTAATCCAAGCCCAAAACCGCCTGTTTCTCTGTTTCTGGATTGGTCTCCGCGAGAAAAAGCATCAAAAATAATCTCCTTAAAAGCATCTGATACACCTTCACCATTATCTTCAACACAAATTTTACATTGCTCATTTTCAACAGATAGCGTAACTCTAACTTTATCATCACCATATTTAATGGCATTACTAATAAAATTATTTAAAGCTCTGTCAATAAAGTGCCCATCGCAAGAAACAAAGTTGTCTGGTAGTTGGTTAACAAACTCGATGGTGTTTACAAATTGCTTGTGACTCGCTATTTGTATTTTTACTAACTCACTCAGGTCAATTTTTGTGATGCAAATTTCAGGTTTATCACTATCAAAAGAAGCATAAAGGAGCATTTCATTAATGAGTTCTTCTAACTCACAAACATCGCTCTTTATTTGCTGTTGATATTTCTTTCTTTTCTCATCATCTTTAATTGAGTCGAGCATCTGTAAAGCAAATTTTGTTCTAGCTAATGGTGTTCTTAACTCGTGTGAAACAGCATGGCTCAATTCTTTATGAGCTTCTATTAAGCGTTTTATTCTAGAAGCCATCATATTAAAAGAATAAATCATAGGCTCTATCATTGAAGATTTTGCAGCAGGAGCTTTACTATCAAACTCCCCTTTACCAAAGGCTTTGGTCGCCTTTTTAAGTTGCTCTAAATCTTTTGACATTGGCCAGAGCCAGATAAAGATAAAAAGACCAAAAACACCGAGAATCAAGACACGATAAATGGCTTTAATTCTAGGCCTTGTTGGCATATCTACAGGCCCTAAAGCGATAACAGAGTTAGAGTTTTCAAGTGAATAATGAATTACCACCTTATCATCAAAATAGTAAATATGAGCATTCGATTTAGACAACGCATTATGCTTTGTATGATCAATATTTTCTATTTCGTTCAAAGGAACTAACCGCAAAGGCAATTCCCATCGCTTAGCTGCACTACTTATAATTTCTTCCCACTGGTCTTCAGGATGCTTTTGTACGTAATCACCTGTAGCCATCATTAAAGTTTTATATCCCGTATATGATTCAATATCTTGCTCAAGATAAGTTGTCCATACTCTATCAAGTACAAATGAAAAAATGATAAATGCAGAGATAATAAAAAAATATAGATTAAAAAACGAACGACCTAATTTCATCAAAGAACCCTATGAAAAAAAATGTAAAAAATGAACTCAAAAAAAGCTTTGTATTACTGCTGAGTAAAATACTAATTAGTAATCCTACTGAACAGTAAACAAAGCCCTAATATTTTATTAGTTAAGAAACGCTGTGCTTTAAAATACAACGTTAATGTTGCGTAAAAAAGTGATATCTTTAAGTAATATAACTAAATAATAATTAAATAATAATTAAATAATAATTAACTCCAAGCATCAGGAACAAATAAGTAACCTTGGCCCCAAATAGTTTTAATTCTAAATGGTGTTTCAGTATCATCTTCCAACTTTTTACGTAAACGAGATATACGCACATCAACACTTCGGTCTAAGCCATCATATTCACGGCCTATTACAGCTTTGTATATATAATCTCGGTTTTGTACTTCACCGGCTTTACCTGCAAGTAACCATAATAAATCAAATTCCTGACTAGTTAAGTCTACATTTACAGCTTGTAAAGTCACTTTACGAGAGGCTCTATTAATATATAAACCACCACAAGTAATTTCGCCTTTATCTTCACTTTGGTTAGGTAAATCTCCGCGGCGTAATAATGCGTGAATACGTGCTAATAAAACACGCGGTTCGACGGGTTTGATTACATAATCATCTGCACCTATTTCTAAACCAAGTACCTGATCAAAATCTGTGTTTTTAGCCGTAAGCATTAAGATAGGTCCATTAAATTCTGGGCGTAAATCACGGCAAACACCAAAACCATCTTTACCGGGTAACATTACATCTAAAATAATAAGGTCTGGAGAAAAAAGTTTTACCCGTTTAGCAACGGTATCACCACGAAACTCTTGTTTAACGTGAAAACCCTCAGCCGTTAAAAACTCAGTGACTAGATCGGATAATTGACGGTCATCTTCAACCAATAATATTTTTTTTACGCTTGAGTTACTGTCTGACATGTTCATTTCCTTATTTATTACGTGTTGCTTAATTAACCTTAGCTTAAACAAGTTATTATGGTTAAACAATAGCTTCTACTACTTGTTACCGTTAAATTACATTTAATAACAAGTTGTGAAAAATAAAACTTGCGAGACGATAGATAAACACGCAAGATCATTGACTTAATTTATCAAAAAACACTTATAATATTGCTCGCTGAAAGCATTCTGGAATTTTATGAAAATCATCTCTTTTAATATTAACGGCCTTCGCGCTCGCCTTCATCAATTACAAGCTATTATCGATAAACATCAACCCGATATTATTGGCTTACAAGAAATTAAGGTTCATGATGAAGTTTTTCCTATAGAAGCCGTTGAAGCTATGGGCTACCACGTCTATTTTCATGGCCAAAAAGCCCATTATGGTGTCGCTATGTTATGTAAAAAAGAAGCTGACGTAGTTCAACGTGGTTTCCCTAGTGATGACGATGAAGCACAGCGCCGAATGATTATGGTATCTACCACCAATGATAAAGGTGAAAAAGTTACCGTGTTAAATGGTTATTTCCCGCAAGGTGAGAACATCAGCCACGAAACTAAATATCCCTATAAACGCAAGTTTTATAGAGACTTAATGACCTACCTTAATGATAATCACTCTAACGACGAAAATGTAGTTGTTATGGGTGATATTAATATTTCCCCACTTGATTTAGATATTGGTATTGGTGAAATAAATCGTAAGCGTTGGTTAAAAAGTGGTAAGTGTTCTTTCCAGTTAGAAGAAAGAGAATGGTTAGCTACTTTAATGGATTGGGGTTTTATCGACACGTTCCGTCAACTTCACCCAGAAACGACTGAGCGTTATTCTTGGTTTGATTATCGCTCACGTGGTTTTGATGATAACCGCGGCCTTCGAATTGATGTGGTACTGGCGACAAAAAATATGGCAGCACAATGTATTGAAGCCGATATAGATTATGAATTAAGGGGTATTGAAAAACCTTCTGATCATGCGCCTATCTGGTCAACATTTAAATAGAGTGATGATTAATGCCTACTGACATGTTTACTAATGTTAATAATAAGAAACTTGCTCAATACCGTTGCCCTCTTTGTCAGAAGGCTTTATTGCTTGATGACAAGAGCTACCGTTGTGAAAATAATCATAGCTTTGATCAAGCAAAGCAAGGCTATGTTAATTTATTACCTGTTCAATTTAAGCACTCAAAAGAGCCTGGCGATAACAAAGCCATGGTGCAAGCTAGACGAGCATTTTTAGATAAAGGTTATTACCAGCCCTTAGTTAATAGTATGTTGGCTTTATATCAAAAATATGGCGATAAAAACGAACTCGTTTTTGATGCAGGTTGTGGAGAAGGTTTTTATACACATCAACATAAAACTGATAACAATAGTGTATACGGAGTAGATATAGCGAAAGAAACAATAAAAATTGCGGCAAAACGTTATCAAGATTGTTTTTTTAGCGTAGCAACTCTATCTGATTTACCCTTTTCTGATGAGCAGTTTGGTTGGCTATTTAGTGTTTATGCACCCATTTTAGAAAATGAATTTACCCGTATATTACAAAATAAAGGGTATTTATTGACAGTTACGCCTGCAGATAACCATTTATTTGAACTTAAATCATTGATATATCGTCAAGCAAATAAGCATGACACAACTAAGCAGGCTATTGAGAAATTAACATTAGTAGAAGAGCAACGCTTAAATTACTCAATGAACTTCTCTAATAGTGAAGATGTTTTGAATTTATTATCGATGACGCCATTTGCCTTTAAAGCGAGCGAGGAATTAATTGAACAATTAAAAACACAAGAAAAACTTAGTTGCCAAGCAGATTTCGTTTTACGCTTGTATCAAAAGTAAAACAAGTAACCCCTGCTCTACTTGATGAATTTTTTCCGCCGTTATTTTCTAATACTTCGAGTAGACGTTCACTTTTAATGGGTAAACTACTGACTTGATTTTAGCTGGTGGCATATTTATGTAACATAATTACAGAAGTACAGAAGTACATTTATTTAATGGTTGCGAAGGTTAATTGTAAAAGCTGCGCAAGATCTATATATCGTGGTTTATAAGTTGCTAAGTTGGCAATGGCTTTATTTTTTCTTTGGTCGTTGCTTTGATCCTTATTATAGCCATTAACATAACCTCTTTTTCCTGCGAGGTGTTTCTCTTGCAGCTTTACTTTTTCTAAACCGCTGTGATACCAAGACGCCAATGCTGGTGGTAATAGTTTATCTGCTTTTACCCCAGAAAAAACTAATGCCTGTACAGGCATACTGAGTAAAAAAATGCCATAAACTAAAGCTTGAGGCAGTGCATTAATAGCATTATTAATAGAGCCCTGACCGAGTGGATACCCTGAGGCAACATAAAGCTGCATGATAACAGTAAATAAAGCTAACGCTGGAAAGTATCGACAAACAAAACGTGCACTCTGTACACTACTATAATCTTGGAAATAGTGAGTTAACTCTGGCTTGTCTGGCCAAAGGGATAGGTATTTTTTTCCCAACTTAATGAGTTGTACAACAGATAGTTTCATATTGTTACTATAGCAGCTGACAGCAAGAAGAAAAAGTTACCAATGCAAGCATTTTTCACACAAATGTAATGAAAAATGTAATAAAAGAACATTTATTACCCTGTATCAATATACATAATCAAACCCTCGTCTATAATAGTGCCAATATTATTAATACCTAAACGTTTTCAACATTATTCACCTTTTAAAAGACACTAATATGACTCAACAAGACTCTCAGATCAAAACCCTAACTGATTCAGATGCAATTTTAGTTATCAACTGTGGTAGCTCTTCTGTTAAATTTTCTTTAATCAAACCAGAAAGTGGTGAAACAATTTTAGATGGTTTAGCTGAACGCTTACTTACTGATGAAGCTGTAATTAAAATTGCACAAGATGATGAAAAGAAAACTTATCAATTACCTAATCCTTATAACCATCAAGCAGCACTAGCATTATTGGTAGAGCAATTAAATGCACGTAAATTAGTTGATGGTATTGGCGCAATCGGCCATCGTGTTGTGCATGGAGGTGAAACGTATTCCCAACCTACATTAATTACACCAGAAGTTGAAGAAGCAATAGGCAAATTATCAAGCCTTGCTCCATTACATAACCCAGCAAACCTCATAGGTATCAAAGCTTGCCAAGAAGCTTTTTCCAACTTAGCCCAAGTAGCAGTTTTTGATACGGCCTACCACCAAACAATGCCAGAAAAAGCATTTGTTTACGGCATTCCTTACGCGCTATACAAAGAGCAAGGTATCAGACGTTACGGTTTCCATGGCACAAGTCATTACTTTGTAGTTAGACAAGCTGCAGAGCAATTAAAAAAACCTGTTGAGCAATGTAACTTAATCAGCGCCCATTTAGGTAACGGTTGTAGTATCACTGTAATTAAAGACGGTCAAAGTTTCGATACTACAATGGGTATGACACCTGGCGAAGGTGTTATGATGGGTACTCGTTGTGGTGACATTGATTCAGGTATCATTTTCCACCTAACACAAAACCTAGGCTACTCAATAGCTGACGTTGATAAATTAGTTAACAAAGAAAGTGGTTTATTAGGTGTTTCTGGCGTTAGTAATGACCTTCGTACATTACTTGCTGCAATGGAAGACGGTAATGAACAAGCAAAATTAGCCTTAACTGTTTTCTGTTACAAAATTGCTAAAAGCATTGCATCATTTAGTGCAAGCTTAACCGAATTAGATGGTCTTATTTTCACTGGCGGCATTGGCGAAAATGCAATGTGGGTTCGTAGTGAAGTAGTTAGACAACTTGCATTATTAAACTTCTCTATTGATGAAGAGAAAAACGAAGCAACACGTTTTGGGGCTTCAGGCAACATTGCTGCTCAAGGCTCAAGAGCTTGTATGGTTATCACTACCAACGAAGAGTGGGTTATTGCTGAGCAATCAGCAGAGTTACTTAATAACTTAGCTAAATAGATAGTTAATTTGAAATTATTAAACATCGTAGTAGGATTAAATTCATGTCACATAAAATAATGTTAATACCTTTAGGCTCGAACGCAGGTTTAACCAGTGTTTCCCTAGGTTTATTACATGCATGTCAACAAAAAGGAATTAAAGTAGGTCACTTTAAACCCATTAGCCAAGCTTCTCGTAACAGCATAGCTAAAAAAAATAAAACCATCGCTGCCGTAACGCTATCTCAAAATGACAATAGCGTTTCACTGAGTTATGTTGAAGCCAAAATGGGTGAAGGACAACACAGTGCCGTTTTAGAAGAAATTGTTGCCAACTTTAATGACTTTAAAAAAGATCATGACGTTGTCATTATTGAAGGTGTGGTACCAACGACCAGACAACCTTATGCCGGTCGTATTAACCGTGATGTTGCACAAGCATTGAGTGCCGACATAGTATTAGTCGCGAGCCCTGGTGATGATAGCCCTAAAGACTTTGAAGATAGAATTGAAGTAAGTGCTGAAACTTATGGTGGTATAAATAGCAAACAAATTATCGGTTGTGTGCTCAATAAATTGAATAGCCCGGATCAAGAAGAACATGGTTTCTTACCAAAAGAAGTAGATCATGAAGATGATTTTGATCTTAACCAATGGGTAGATTTGGATATTTTCAAGGGTAGAGATTTTGATCTCCTTGGTACAGTAGAGTGGGATATTGACCTCATTGCCCCACGTGTTTCTGATATTAGTAACTACTTAGATGCTAAAGTAATTAATAGTGGCGACATGGCTCACCGACGTTTTCGCAATGTTGCCTTTTGTGCCCGATCTGTCGGCAACTTAATGGCTTATTTAGTTCCTGGTCGCCTTATAGTTACCCCTGGTGATCGTACTGACATTATTATTGCTGCTTGTTTATCTGCGTTAAATGGTACTAAATTAGGCGGACTTGTTTTAACCAATGGTTATGAACCATCAAAAGAAGTTTGGGATTTATGTCAGCAAGCACTTGATGCTGGTTTACCCGTCCTATCTGTTCCATGGGATACATGGGAAACTTCACGCAATATCATGAGTTTTAACCCCGAAATACCTAAAGACGATATCCAGAGACAGGATAAAATCAAACAACATATTGCTGATAACCTAAGTGTCGGGTGGTTAGAAAAACTTGCTGCCAAAAATAATAGTTTTAACTTATTATCACCACCAGCATTTAGACACAAATTGACCGAATTATCTCGTAAAGCAAATAAATTAGTTATTTTACCAGAAGGTACTGATATTCGTACTATTAAAGCGGCTGCAATTTGCTGTGAACGTAATATTGCTCGTTGTCAGCTTATTGGAAATAAAGCTGAAATTCTTAGGATTGCCGAGCAACAAGGTATTAATTTACCCGATAGTTTATTAATAGCTGATCCAGAAGTTATTAGAAACAATTATGTGGCTCCTATGGTAGAGCTTCGTAAAAAGAAAGGCTTAACAGAAGTAGCGGCACTAGAGCAGTTAGAAGACAATGTTGTACTTGGTACGATGATGCTTCAAATGGGTCAAGTTGACGGCCTTGTATCTGGCGCTGTTAATACAACAGCAAATACTATAAGACCTGCTTTACAACTAATAAAAACGGCTCCG
>Ga0308011_10000778_pt1 | contig 15912 bp, 9 predicted proteins | sample Neamet177_FD_203144 | JGI IMG/M metagenome (GOLD analysis project Ga0308011, IMG submission 203144) | Marine microbial communities from water near the shore, Antarctic Ocean - #177 | ecosystem: Environmental > Aquatic > Marine > Unclassified | place: Southern Ocean | collected 2014-07-25 | reverse complement strand
GAAAGTTAATTCAACAAAAAAAACAAACCTCTAAATATATTTTTATTATTAAGTTTTAGGTTTGCTATATTATTAGGAGTTCTATATTTGTATATTTTAAATTCACGCTAAATTATGGAAGATCAATTATTAGAAAGTATTGCATATATTTTACCAGCTGTAGTTACAGGTTTAGTTGCCTATTATATGTTTAACGGTTTTATAAAGCAGCAAAATATTGATAAAAATCAAATACTTTTATCTGAAAGAAAAAAAGAAACGCTTCCTATAAAATTACAAGCTTATGAGCGAATGCTATTGTTTTGCGAGCGAATTAATCCTGTAAAAATGTTGGTAAGAATTAAACCTCTTTCAGAAAACACACCCGATTATTTACAATTACTAATTGCCAATATAGAGCAAGAGTTTGAACATAACTTAGTACAACAAATCTATATTTCTAATGATTGTTGGACTGCAATTCTAGCCACCAAAAACTCAGTGATAAATACATTGAAGCAAGTTGCAGAAACATCTAATTCTGCCAATGGATTACGAGAAAATGCTATCATACATTACTCTAAAACACTACCACCTACAGAAACTGCAATTTTATTTATAAAAAATGAAGTGACTAAATTAATATAAAAAAGACCATCTTTTCAGATGGTCTTTTACTTTTTATGAATAACACTTTCCCCCTTAAAAATGAAGCCTCACTCCTATTTTAACATTCCTACCACGAGTAGAAAACCCTAAAATATCATCATAATCTTCATTTAAAATATTTGTTACTGCACCAAATAAAGTTACAGTTTCATCTAATAATTTATAGTTTGCAGCAAAATCTAATACTTGGTAACTTGGTAAAATAATATCTTCACCAGCTGTACCAAATGAACCCCATCTATCAAAAATAGTTCTATCACCTACATTTCTATAAGTAACATTGAAAAATGCATTTTCTAACGCTGTAATATCTATTCCTGCGACTATTTTACTAGCAGGAATATAATCGTTGAAATCTTCTAATTTATCTTTATCAACATATGTGTAAGACGCATTTAGTGTTAAAAAGCTAACCGGAGTAATTTTAGTACTTACTTCAAGTCCGCTTGCATCAGAAGATCCATTTCCATATTTATACGTTGAATTATCATAGATAATTGCATCTTCTTCTTTTCTGTTAAAATACACTGCATCAAACTGAACCCAATCTTGATAATTTACATCAAAACCAACTTCAAAAGTTTTATTAGACTCAGGTTTTAAACCAATATTACCTGCATAGCCATCATATAATTGATACAAACTTGGTGCAATAAATGCCGTACTATATGAAGATAATAATTTTACTGAAACGTCTTCATTTTTAAGAACTGCATACGCAAGGTTCCCATCATAAACAACGTGATTTCCATATACATCATGCATATTTAAACGTCCACCAATATTTGCACTTACACCATAATCTGAAATGTAAACAACACTTGCATAAGGGTCAATTGTATTAAAATTAGCAATATTTTTATCTATCGTTGCAAACGGAGTTTCTGTCTGATTGCTATGTTCTTGATAATTAACTCCCGTAATCAATTGAAACTTTGAAGAAAACTCATATTTATTCACCAAATCAACATGAATACTTCTTCCGTTAAATTCGTAATTATCTAAACTATTTGCAAAAGAATTAAACTGATTTATATTTCTTTTCACTTCATTTACAGAAGCTAAAAGATATAATTGTCCTTTGTCATATTTGAAACTTGGCTTAATTCCGAATCTAAATTGCTCTTGATCACCAGTGTTTACTTCACTATCAGAAAAAGTACCTCCATCAAAATCATACTCAAAGACATCATAATTTAAAAATGCCGCTACAGAAATTTTAGAATTCACTTTATAACCCAATTTCACTAACGCATTTTTACTATAAAAAGCATCATTTTCAAATTCAGAAATCGTTTTACTTTCTGCTGATGACATTCCATCAACACCCGTAATACTAAAAGAACTTAAGAAGTTAAAGCTTCCTAAAGTTCCGTTTAAAGTTACATTCTGATTTCTATCAGAAAAACCACTTCCAGTAATATTTGCCGTATTATTTGTTCCCAAACTTGTTTCAAAAGAACCAGAAATACTGTCTTTTGATGCTTTCTTTAAAATGATATTAATAACTGCTGCTGCTGCACCAGAACCATATAAAGTTGATGAAGCTCCTTTTAAAATTTCAATACTTTCTATCTGACTGATACTCAACAAACGCAAATCAAATTCCTGATTAATAGCTGATTGATCTGTAACAGGTACACCATCGATTAAAACCAACACTTGCCTACTTCTTCCTCCTCTAATATTAATACTTTTAGGTTCAGATGCATTTGCATTTACACCTCTAACATCAATACCTGCAACTGTATTTAGTATTTCAATAACATTTTTTCCAGCATTTTGCTGCAATTCTTTTTGAGTAATCTTATGAATTACTTTACCTGTATTTTCCTTTTTTAGATTAAATTTTGTTGCCGTAATTACAACTTCTTTTAAGGTTTCTACTTTTTCTTTCTGCGTTACTGTTTTTTGTGCTGAAAGCTGTGTGCTAACAAAACTACATGCCAATACACCAACAATTAATAATTGTTTTTTCATTTTTAATAAATTTGATTTACAATAAATCAGGTAAATTTTGTGTACGAATAAAGATTAGTACATAAACTTCTATCCCGAAAGTTTTTAACTCTTTTTTTGATTTTTAGGCAGGTCTCCTGACTTGTTTTTATGTTATTATACCTTCCCAACAATAATTGTCAGTGGTAAAAGAATTAATAACATCCTCTTTATGAGGTACTGAAAAAACTCAGCATAAACTTACAGTTGCGGGAACAGTTCTGGATTTTAACCAGATTCCCTTTTAATTTGATGTAAAATGATTTCTACATCAAAACCAAAATCACTGCAAAAGTAGTTTTTAAATTGATATTAAAAAACATTTTTGTAATCTTGTTCTATAATTATTCTTAATGATGCAACGAATACCTAATTCTTTTATTTTACTCCTTATTATAGTCACTTTTTCTTGTAAAAAAGAAGTTCTAAAAGTTGATGAAAACACCTCATCAAAAAGTACTATTAAATACGCCAAAGGGTTTGATATTATTGAAGAAAATGGAGTGAAAAAACTGATTATCAAATCAGCTTATCAAAATTCGGAAGATGTTTTTGAATATGAGATTCATAAAAAAAACTCAACTGATGTTATTGATTCTAAAGGAAAAGTTATTGAAGTTCCGATAGAGAAAATGGTAGTGACTTCAACAACTCACATACCTATGGTAGAACTATTGAATGAAGAATCATCAATTATAGGTTTTCCGTATGCGAAATATGTTTCTTCAGAAAAAACAAGACAATTAATTGATGCTGGAAATATTACAGAAATAGGAAAAGAAAGTTCTTTAAATACAGAGATTCTATTGGATTTACAACCTGAATTGGTGGTAGGCTATAGTGTTTCATCTGCTGATAAAAGTTTGACGACCGTTCAAAAATCAGGAATACCTGTAATATATAATGGCGATTGGTTAGAAGAAACTCCGTTAGGAAGAGCAGAATGGATTAAGTTCTTTGGTGTTTTATTTGATAAGGAAAAACAAGCTGATAGTATTTTTAATGCCATTGAAAATAATTATTTAGAAGCAAAAAAAATCGCATTAAAATCAACCAAAAAGCAAACTATTTTGTCTGGTGCAATTATGAGTAAAGACATTTGGAATTTACCCGCAGGTGATAGTTTTGTTGCGCAATTTCTAAAAGATGGAAATCTTAATTATTTATGGAAAGATTCAAAAGGAAAAGGGAGTTTATCTTTAAGTTTCGAAAGTATTTTTGATACCGGTAGAAATGCTGATTTTTGGATTGCTCCTGGTTACTTTTCATCAAAAGAACAATTACTACAAAGCAATCAAATCTATGCCGAATTTGAGGCTTTTAAAAATGATAAAATCTATACGCCTTCTACCAAAAAAGGAAAAACTGGTGGCGTAATTTATTACGAATTAGCACCTACAAGACCCGACTTGGTTTTAAAAGACATCATCAAAATCACAAATCCTGATTTGTTGCCAAATTACGAGTTGACGTTCTTTGAGAAGATGCAGTAGCTTAATAAATAATTTTAATCTTTTTCGAAACTATTAACCTTAAATTAATATGTTTCGACTTCCTTTTTAGAATAATTTTGTTTGATTTTCATCATCTCTTTTCTTCTCTTCTGCTTTCTTTCTTGCAATTGATTTTTGCAAAGCAACCTTCGCTTTATCTTCAGCAGAAAGTTCTTCTAAAACAGGTTTTTTAGTTGGTATTTCAACAACTTCGATAGGCAATTTATCTTCAATAACTACTTCATCAATAACTTCAATTTCCTCATAACTCACCTCTTTATCTTCTTCAAAAGGTAGTGATTCTAATAAACTGACTTGCTTTATTTTCTCTGTAGTTAATTGATTTCCCTGTGCTTTTATTCCTTTGACAGTAATAAATTTTTCAAAATTGATTTCTTCATTTTTTAAACTACGTTTAGAATATTGAATTTCAGCAACAGGTCTATAATCTGTAGCCACAATTTCTAATTGTGATTTTGGATGCTCAGTAATAAAAATCTCTTCTTTTTCTGGCATTTCAATTAAGAAACGTTTAATGTAATAACGCTCTTTTTCTCCATCAAAATAAATAGCAGAAATTGGTTTATTAGGTTTCCATTTTTCTAACACAATCATATCGTCATCAAAATGCATTGCTAAATTAGGTTTTACCGCTTTTGCTTTTCCGCTTTGCGTGATAATTAACATTTTATCATCTGCCCTAAACTCACCTAATAACTCTCCTCTTTCATCAACATTTAAACGCTGTACAGCATCATCAAACCAAATTTTTCGTGGTTTTAACGTAGAAACTCCTTCCGATTTAAAATCAACAGACTTTATCGAATATTTTGTAATTGTATTTCCTCTTACGGCTCTTCCTTTTACACCTAAATCAGCAAAATCAATATCCCATTTCAGCTTTTTAACACTCCCAACAGCACGTAAATTTATAGTTACGGCTTCTGCTTCTCCATTAAGATTTGCAGTAAAGTAATGTACAATAGAACCTTTATTTCCGTTTGTTAAATCGTATTCTTTATCTCTTGTTACAGACGTTACATTAAAACGTTTCATATAAGACGGCCCTCGAGCACCATCTCTATACATAAAGTTGTAAACCGTTCTTTTATCTTTCTTTTTAAAGACCGCAACATGAATTATATCTTTACCTACAAAAGTCTTTGAATCGACCTTTGTAACTGTCATTTTACCATCTTTTCTAAAGATAATAATATCATCAATATCTGAACAATCACTTACAAATTCATCTCTTTTTAGTGACGTCCCAATAAAGCCTTCTTCTCTATTTACATAGAGTTTAGCATTATTCATTGCTACTTTTGATGCAACAATATCATCGAAAATTCTGATTTCAGTTTTACGTTCTTTTCCTTTTCCGTAAGTGTCTTTTAAACGTTTAAAATAATCAATTGCATATTCAATTAATTTTGATAGATGCTCTTTTACAACCGCAATCTTATCCTCTAAACCTTCTATAAATTGTTTGGCTTTGTCAATATCAAACTTTGATATTTTCTTGATTCGTATTTCTGTTAAACGTGCAATATCTTCTTCTGTTATTGCGCGTTTTAAATGTTTAATATAAGGCTGTAATCCTAAATCTATTGCTTTAATTACGCCTTCCCAAGTTTCTTCTTCTTCAATATCTCGATAGATTCTATTTTCTATAAAAATTCTTTCTAAAGATGAAAAATGCCATTGTTCTTCTAATTCGTTTAGTTGAATTTCTAATTCTTTCTTCAACAAATCAACCGTTAAATCAGTGGAATGTTTTAGCATTTCAGATACACCTACAAAAACAGGTTTATTGTCTTCAATAGTACAAGACAAAGGGGAAATAGAATTCTCACAATTTGTGAACGCATACAGCGCATCAATCGTTTTATCAGGCGAAACATTTGGTGGCAAATGCATCAAAATTTCTACTTCTGCCGCTGTATTGTCTTCAATCTTTTTAATCTTTATCTTCCCTTTTTCATTGGCTTTTATAATACTATCAATTAAGGTAGTCGTTGTAGTTCCAAACGGAATTTCACTAATCACCAACGTTTTTTTATCAAGTTGATGAATCTTTGCACGAACACGTACTTTTCCTCCTCTAACTCCGTCATTATAATTGGTGAAATCTGCAATTCCTCCAGTGATAAAATCAGGTAAAATTCTAAAACTTCTTCCTTTTAAATATTTGACAGAAGCATCAATCAGTTCAATAAAATTATGTGGTAATATTTTTGTTGATAAACCAACTGCAATTCCCTCTGCTCCTTGTGCCAATAATAATGGGAATTTTACAGGTAAATCAATAGGTTCTTTTCTTCTTCCATCGTAAGACAGTTTCCAATCTGTCGTTTTTGGATTAAAGACGACATCCAAAGCAAATTTTGATAATCGAGCTTCAATATAACGAGAAGCTGCTGCGCGATCACCGGTTAAGATATTACCCCAGTTTCCTTGCATATCAATTAGCAATTCTTTCTGACCAATTTGCACCATAGCATCTGCAATAGAAGCATCACCATGTGGGTGATATTGCATTGTATGACCAACAATATTCGCTACTTTATTGTAACGTCCATCATCTAAATCCTTCATAGAATGCATAATTCTACGCTGCACGGGTTTTAAACCGTCTTCTAAAGAAGGTACTGCTCTTTCTAAAATTACATACGAAGCATAATCTAAAAACCACTCTTTATACATTCCTGTAATTTTGGTAATGGTCTCTTCTTGAACGGAATCCGCCTGATATTCTGAATCTAATTGTTCATTTTGATTCGTTAATTCTTCTTCGTGTTCGTTTATTTCTTCACTCATTTAAAAAACGTTTATTCGTTTAAGAGTTAAATTGTTTATTTTGATAAAACTACTTCTTATTCCCAATTTGCTTTCTCATCTATACATCATCCTCCATATAATCCAATTCAACTTTTAAATTCTCAATGATAAACTTCTGTCTATCCGGAGTATTTTTTCCCATATAAAATTCTAACATTTTCTCAATAGACATTTCTTTGTCTAACATTACAGGATCTAATCGAATGTCATCTCCAATAAAATGGACAAATTCATTTGGCGAAATCTCACCTAAACCTTTAAATCGGGTTATTTCTGGTTTTCCTTTTAATTTAGCAATCGCTTCTTGTTTTTCCTCTTGAGAATAACAATAAAACGTTTGTTTCTTATTTCGAACTCTAAACAACGGAGTTTCCAAAATATATAAATGTCCTTCTTTTATCAATTCTGGAAAGAACTGTAAGAAAAAAGTGATTAATAACAAACGAATATGCATTCCATCGACATCCGCATCTGTAGCAATTACAACGTTGTTATAGCGCAAATCTTCTAATCCATCTTCTATATTTAAAGCGGCTTGCAATAAATTGAATTCCTCATTTTCATAAACGATCTTTTTAGACAATCCATAAGAATTTAAAGGCTTTCCTTTTAAGCTAAAAACAGCTTGTGTATTTACATTTCTAGATTTTGTAATAGAACCAGAAGCTGAATCTCCCTCCGTAATAAAGAGTGTGGATTCTAAGTACGCTTCCTTTTTTGTATCACCTAAATGAATTCTACAATCACGTAACTTTTTGTTGTGTAAATTTGATTTTTTTGCTCTGTCTTTTGCTAATTTTCTAATTCCAGAAAGTTCTTTACGTTCTTTCTCTGCTTGAACAATTTTTCGTTGTAATCTATCTGCAACATCTGTATTTATGTGAAGATAATTATCCAATTTTGTTTTTACAAAATCATTGATATACGTTCTAACTGTTGGTAAGTTTCCTCCCATTTCTGTAGAACCTAACTTTGTTTTTGTCTGGCTTTCAAAAATAGGCTCCATTACTTTAATTGCAACCGCAGAAATAATAGATTTTCGTATATCTGAAGCTTCAAAGTTTTTTCCGTAAAACTCACGAATTGTTTTTACAATAGATTCTCTAAATGCTGTTTGATGCGTTCCTCCTTGCGTTGTATGTTGCCCGTTTACAAACGAATGATATTCTTCTGAATATTGTGTTTTACTATGCGTAATCGCGATTTCAATATCATCGCCTTTTAAGTGAATTATTGGATACAACATATCTTCTTTATTGTTGTTGTCTTCCAATAAATCTTTTAACCCATTTTCTGAAAAGAACTTTTCCCCATTGAAAATAATCGTCAATCCAAGATTTAAATACACATAATTCTTCAACATTTTTGCTACATACTCATTTCTGAATTTGTATTTCTTGAAGATTTCTTCATCCGGAATAAAAGAAACTTTTGTCCCTTTTCTACGAGAGCTTTCTTCTAAAAACTCTTGATTTCCTAAATTTCCTTGACTAAATTCTGCAGAAGCAGACTTTCCATCACGGGAAGATTCTACTCTAAAAAATGAAGAAAGTGCATTTACAGCTTTCGTTCCTACTCCATTTAAACCTACCGATTTCTTAAACGCTTTCGAATCATATTTTCCACCCGTATTCATTTTAGAAACTACGTCAACTACTTTCCCTAAAGGAATTCCACGTCCGAAATCACGAACAGTAACTTTACTTCCTTGAATAGAAATTTCGATGTTTTTTCCTGCTCCCATCACAAATTCATCGATAGAATTGTCTAAAACTTCTTTGACAAGAATGTAAATTCCATCATCAGCAGAAGAACCATCTCCTAATTTACCAATGTACATTCCTGGACGCATTCTAATATGCTCTTTCCAGTCTAAAGACCTGATATTATCTTCTGTATATTTTGTTTCTTGACTCATGAAATGTCTTACTGTTGTTAGGTTTGAAGCCTTGCTAAAATAGCATTAAACCAGCTAAAATGAAATAGCTCTGATAATTAGTTATCAACAGGATTTCAACTATTTTTAAAGGCTATTTTAATGTAAAAATCACAAAATAAAACAATATGTTATATTTTTAAACAATTAATTATTTAATGAACAATTTAAGTACTTTTGACAAAAATAAATTTAGATTAATCGTGGAAAGAACACAACTTTTAGAAGTAGCAAATAAATACGGAAGTCCTTTATATGTCTACGATACAGATAAAATTGAATCGCAATACAACAGATTAACAAGTGCTTTTAGTAGCGTTAAGAACTTAAAACTGAATTATGCTGTAAAAGCACTTTCTAATATTAATATTTTAAAATTTTTAGAAAATATTGGTGCTGGTTTAGATACCGTTTCTATTCAGGAAGTTCAGTTGGGTTTAACAACAGGAATTGATCCTAAGAAAATTATTTATACACCAAACGGAGTTTCATTAAAAGAAATTGAAGAGGTCGCTAAATTGGGAGTTCAAATTAATATTGACAACCTTTCTATTTTAGAATTATTCGGACAAAAACATCCAGAAATTCCTGTTTGTGTGCGTATCAATCCGCATATTATGGCAGGTGGAAATTCAAAAATTTCTGTAGGTCATATTGATTCTAAATTCGGAATATCAATTCACCAAGTTCCTCATATAAAACGTGTTGTTGAAAATACAGGTATGAATATCAACGGAATTCACATGCACACAGGTTCTGATATTTTAGATATCGATACTTTTTTACGTGCTACAGAAATCTTATTTGATGTTGCTAAACAATTTGATAACATCGATTTTATTGACTTCGGAAGTGGCTTTAAAGTTCCTTATAAAGAAGGTGATATTTCTACAGATATTGAGCAATTAGGTTTGCAATTATCAGAAAGATTCAATGAGTTCTGTGTAGAATATGGGAAAGAAATTACCTTAATGTTTGAACCAGGGAAATTTTTAGTTTCTGATGCTGGTGTTTTCTTAGCGAAAGTAAATGTGGTAAAACAAACGACTTCTACTGTATTTGCACATGTAGATTCTGGTTTTAATCATTTAGTAAGACCTATGATGTACGATTCATATCATCATATTACAAACATTACTAATCCTGAAGGAAGAGACCGTTATTACTCAGTTGTAGGGTATATTTGTGAAACAGATACATTTGGTTCGAATAGAAGAATTGCAGAAATTTCTGAAGAAGATGTTTTATGTTTCCAAAATGCTGGTGCCTATTGTTTCTCGATGGCGTCTAACTATAATTCGCGTTATTTACCTGCAGAAGTGATGGTGCATAAAGGAAAAGACTATTTAATTAGAAAAAGACAAACGATCGAAGATATTTTACACAATCAAGAAATTGTAGCATTTTCTAAAGTTGAAAAAAATACAAAATAGGAAGTTACTGCTTAAAAATAAAAAACTAAATTTAGCCACGAATTCACAAATACCAATTTTGTGAGTTCGTGGCGTTTTTTATTTAAAAATTTAAGAATGAAAATCAGACTTTCTACTTTTGATGATGTTACCAATATCATGATAATTATTGAAGACGCTAAACAATATTTAGCTTCTCAAAAGATTGATCAATGGCAAAACGGATATCCAAATGCGGAACAAATTGAACAAGATATTAAAAACGGAGAAAGTTATGTGGTTGTAAATGATGAAAACACAATTATGGCAACGTCTATGTTTACAACAAATAAAGAACCAACCTATAAAGTTATTGAGGGCAATTGGGTCATTGATGAAAATGAAACTTACGGTGTTGTTCATAGAATGGCAATCAAAAAATCATTTAGAAAACTTGGCTTAGCAACTTTTATGTTTCATGAATTTCATTTACAGTTATTAGAAAAAAACATACAAAGTTTAAAGATTGATACACATGAAGAAAATATAGGAATGCAATCTTTAATCAAAAAACTAGGGTATACATATTGTGGAATTATCTACACAAATTACAATGATAAAAGATTGGCTTTTGAGAAACTTATTCAGTAATATTTAGATTCAAAAAAACACAAAATAAAGTATATTAGCAACCTTATAAAATTATTTTTATGAGGTATTTTTAAGCGAAATTCAAACAGAAAAATGCAACTCCTACACTATATAATTCAGCAAACACAACTTTCATCACAGTCTGTAGAAAACACCATTTCTTTATTAAATGAAGATGCTACGATTCCTTTTATCGCCAGATATAGAAAAGAAAGAACGGGTAATTTAGATGAAGTAGAAATTGGTGATATTGTAAAATATAAAGAAATTTTTGAAGTTTTAGAAAAGCGTAAAAAAGCGATTTTAAAAGCTTTAGAAGAGCAAGGTGTTTTAACGGATGAATTAACGCAAAAAATAACCAATTCTAAAGATTTAATTTCTTTAGAAGATTTGTATTTACCGTATAAGAAAAAACGAAAAACCAAAGCAGAAACTGCACGTTTACAAGGTTTAGAACCGTTGGCAAAAATGATGATGAGTCAGCGTGTAAATGATTTAGAACATACGGCTTCGAAATACACATCCAACGAAGTTGAAACCATTGAAGATGCTTTAGAAGGCGCTCGTTTTATCATTTCAGAATGGATCAATGAACGTACAGATATTAGAAACAATATTCGTCGTGAATTAGAACGCTTTTCAACCATTTCATCCAAAGTAATAAAGACGAAGATTGATAACGAAAAAGCACAAAAATTTAAAGATTATTTCGATTGGCAAGAATCGTTGAGTAGAATTCCTTCTCACAGATTATTGGCGATTTTAAGAGCAGAAAATGAAGGATTTATTCGTGTAAAAGTAGCAATCGATTCAGAAAAATCCATTCAAAAAATGGAAGATCGAATTATTCGTTCTCAAAACGAATGTTCTACTCAAATTCAGCTGGCAATTAAAGATGCTTTTAAACGACTTCTATTTCCATCTTTATCAAACGAAGCTTTATCAATTGCCAAAGAAAAAGCAGATGAAGCTGCCATATCTGTGTTTGCAAAAAACCTAAAACAATTACTTTTAGGCGCTCCGTTAGGCGAAAAAAGACTTTTAGCAATCGATCCTGGTTTTAGATCTGGCTGTAAAGTTGTGTGTTTAAATGCGCAAGGAGATTTAGAACATAATGAAAATATTTTTCCGCATGCGCCACAAAATCAATCTTTAGAAGCTATTAAGAAAATTAGTTTTTTAGCGGATGCTCATAAAATTGAAGCCATTGCCATTGGAAACGGAACTGCTTCTAGAGAAACCGAACAACTGGTTAAAAAAATTCAATTTAAAAACCCTATTGCTGTTTTTGTGGTGAGTGAAGCCGGAGCTTCTATTTATTCTGCATCAAAAATTGCGCGAGATGAATTTCCAAATTACGATGTTACTGTTCGCGGGTCTGTTTCTATCGGAAGACGATTGCAAGATCCTTTGGCTGAATTGGTAAAGATTGATGCAAAATCGATTGGCGTTGGTCAATATCAGCATGATGTGGATCAAACGAAATTGAAAAAATCTTTAGATACAACGGTAGAAAGTTGCGTAAATACCATTGGTGTAAATATCAATACAGCAAGTGAATCTTTATTGAGTTACGTTTCTGGAATCGGGCCAAAAATCGCAGAAAACATCGTAAATTATAGAAATGAAAATGGCTCTTTTACTTCGAGAACAGCTATTAAAAAAGTGCCTCGTTTAGGCGGAAAAGCATTTGAACAAGCTGCTGGTTTTTTACGAATTAAAAATGGAAAAAATCCGTTAGATGATTCTGCTGTACATCCCGAAAGCTATGGTTTGGTTGATAAAATAGCAAAATACTTAAAGAAGAACGTTTCCGATTTTATCGGAAATAAAGAAATCCTTGAAAAAATTTCTTTAGAAAAGTATACGTCTTCAACGATTGGCTTGCCAACGCTACAAGACATTATTCGAGAATTAGAAAAACCCGGATTAGATCCAAGAGCAAAAGCGAAAGTGTTTTCTTTTGATAAAAACATCAAGACAATTTCCGATTTAAGAATCGGTCAATTATTACCAGGAATTGTAAATAACATTACCAATTTTGGTTGTTTTGTAGATGTGGGAATCAAAGAAAGTGGTTTAATTCATGTTTCTAATTTGTCAGATACTTTTGTGAAAGATGTAAATGCAATTGTGACTTTACAACAACAAATAATTGTAAAAGTTTTAGAAGTTGATGTGGTAAGGAAGAGAATTCAATTGGCTTTGGTGAAGTAAAACAAAAAAGAAATTGAATTGTTTATAAATTTTAACTTTCATCAATTTTAAAAACTTGATATATTTCTTTTTTTCCTTACTTTCGACCATCAAAAATAACCAATGAAAGTCTGTATTGCCGAAAAGCCAAGTGTCGCTAGAGAAATCGCTTCTATTTTAGGAGCCAACACAAAACGTGATGGTTTTTACGAAGGAAATGGATACGCTGTAACCTACACTTTTGGACATTTATGCACACTTTTAGAACCGAAAGACTACAAACCACATTGGAAAAGTTGGGATTTGAACAATCTACCCATGTTACCAGAACGTTTTGACACGAAAGTTACTGGTGATGCAGGAATTAAAAAACAATTCAATATTGTAAAATCGTTATTCGATAAAGCAACTGTTGTCATCAATTGTGGGGATGCTGGAACAGAAGGAGAACTCATTCAGCGTTGGGTAATTAACCAATGTAATTATAAAGGAGAAGTACAACGTTTGTGGATTTCATCATTAACAGAAGAAGCAATCAAAGAGGGATTTAAAAATTTAAAGCCTTCTTCAAATTACGATAATTTATATTATGCTGGTTTCTCTAGAGCAATCGGAGATTGGCTTTTAGGCTTAAACGCAACACGTTTATACACCGTGAAATATGGTGGTTATAAACAAGTTTTATCCGTTGGAAGAGTGCAAACTCCTACACTGGCAATGATTGTAAATAGGTTTAAAGAAATCAATGATTTTAAACCGCAACCCTATTGGGAACTTCAAACGACTTATAGAAATACACTTTTTAATTATGAAGATGGACGTTTTTTAAAACAAGAAGACGGACAAGTTTTAGCGAATAAAGTAAAAGAATCTGATTTTGAAATTGTTTCTGTAGTTAAAAAGAAAGGAAAAGAATACGCTCCAAAACTTTTTGATCTAACAGGTCTACAGGTATATTGTAATAATAAATTCGGATTTTCTGCGGATGAAACCTTAAAAATGGTGCAGAAATTATATGAGATGAAAGTAGTTACGTATCCAAGAGTTGATACTACTTTTTTACCAAATGATGTATATCCAAAGATTCATGGAATTTTATCAAAACTGACGAATTACAGCGAATTAACACAACCGCTTTTAGAAAATAAAATAAATAAATCGAAACGTGTTTTTGATGACAAAAAAGTAACAGATCACCATGCGATAATTCCTACAGGAATTCAAGGGAACTTGCAATACAATCAGCAACAGGTCTATGATATTATAACGCGTAGATTTATTGGCGTTTTTTATCCAGATTCTGATGTTTCTAACACTTCTGTAATTGGTAAAGCTGCGGATGTTCCGTTTAAAACAACAGGAAAAGAAATTATTACAAAAGGTTGGCGCGTTGCATTTGAAACAGAAGAAAGCAAAATTCGAAAGGAATTAAACGAACTACTGACATTGCCTTCTTTTGTAAAAGGCGAAAAAGGAACACACAAACCTTCGTTTTTAGAAAAGGAAACAAAACCACCAAGAAATTTTACAGAAGCTAGTTTATTACGCGCCATGGAAACTGCCGGAAGACAAGTTGATGATGATGATTTACGTGAATTGATGAAAGAAAACGGAATCGGAAGACCGTCTACCAGAGCAAGTATTATAGAGACGTTGTTCCGAAGAAAATACATTGAACGTAAAAAGAAATTAGTTGTAGCGACGCAAACAGGCATTGATTTAATTAATATTATTGATAACGAACTTTTAAAATCTGCCGAATTAACTGGACGTTGGGAAAAACGTTTAAAGGAAATTGAAAGAGGAGAATTTAACGCAGGAACGTTTATCAATAACATGAAAAAAATGGTGGACGAATTGGTCTATGAAGTTCGTTCAAACCAATCTTCTAAACGAATTTCTGCTGCTTCTAATGCTATTTCGAGAGAAACAAAACAAGCAGCTACCTCAAGTTCGAAAGCGAAATCGAAAAAAGAAATTGTAGGAAAAACCTGTCCGAAATGTAAAAAAGGAACTCTTTTAAAAGGTTCCTCGGCTTATGGATGCTCTGAATATAAAAATAAGTGTGATTTAAAAATTCCGTTTGAAATTTACGGAAAGAAAGTTTCTGAAAATCAATTGATAAGATTGATTGACAAAGGCTGTACAACCAATTTAAAAGGCTTTAAAACAGACATTGGCGCTGTAGAAGGATTAATTCGTTTTGATGAGAATTTTACTTTAAAACTAGAACAAAAGAAACAACCTGCTTCTTCGAACGCAGCTGAGAAGTCTTCCAATAAAATTGCTTGTCCAAAATGTAAAAAAGGAACAATTTTAAAAGGAAAAACTGCTTATGGTTGCTCAGATTATAAAACGGGATGCAATTTTGTTTTCACGTTTGAAAATGTCAAAAAATTAGTTAACGGAAAACCATTGACAAAAGAATTGGTTATTCAAATATTGAATAGTTAATCTTTTCTAACGTTTGTCATTTCGAAAAAACAACAAATAGAATACTGATTACCAATAAATTAAATAATTTTATATTTTTTTACGAATCAATTTAAAAAAATTATTCACCTAAAACCTTGTTTACACGTCTATTATTATCTTAGATTTATAAAAAAAATAAAGCACTCTATTTAATGAATTTCACAAACCCTTTAGTATATGGTGTTCCTTGTTTTTTAGGTCTTATTTTAGTTGAATTAGCCTACAGCAAGCATCATAAAAAAGAGAAGAAAAAGAACCTTTATAAATGGAAGGATTTAGCAGCTAG
>Ga0308011_10000774_pt1 | contig 15975 bp, 26 predicted proteins | sample Neamet177_FD_203144 | JGI IMG/M metagenome (GOLD analysis project Ga0308011, IMG submission 203144) | Marine microbial communities from water near the shore, Antarctic Ocean - #177 | ecosystem: Environmental > Aquatic > Marine > Unclassified | place: Southern Ocean | collected 2014-07-25 | reverse complement strand
CATTCCCTGGTAAGAAATATAAGAGTAATCATAATGAACATATAATTAATGTGAACTGTGATGACTGGAGTTTTAAACCGGTCGAACTTAAGAATATTAAAAAACTGTTCGACGAATTCAAATAAACAATAATTTAACAAACATTAATATGAGTAATTGGAAATACAGCGGAGACGGTATTAACAAAAAAACCGAATTTGATTTCGAAGCAGATTACTGGGGTAACTGTTGTAATACACTTGACGAGGACATGAAGCAGTATTGTTACGCAGGTGCAATGGGAATCGAGAGATCGGAACATGTTTATTCGTATAAAATACATGGTAAGAAAATATTAGATATTGGCGGAGGTCCTGCTTCTATACTTTTAAAATGCTATGATCATGGAAAATCAAAAGTAGTTGATCCATTAGAATATCCTAAATGGACAGTTGAGAGATATGCTAGTAATAACATAGAGTATCATCAAATGAATGGTGAAGATATTACTGAAACAGATTATGATGAAGTTTGGATTTATAATTGTCTACAGCATACTATAGACCCAGAGAAAATCATTAAAGCTGCAAAGAAAGCTGCACCTATTTTGAGAATATTTGAATGGATAAATATTCCTGCGCATGACGGACATCCACAGGAATTAAAGGAAGATCTATTAAATAAATGGATTGGATCTAAAGGTAATGTTGGTAATGTAGTATATGACATACATAACAATCTTATAAATACAAACCATCCTAGATTAATACCATTTGATCCTAATCTAAGAGATCAATGCTATTTTGGCGTATTTGAAACTGGTAAAAAATAAGAGTATTTGCAAAATAAAATAACGTTTACTAACTTTATAATAATCATGACACCTGGATATTCAATCTCGGTGTCATGATATTGAAGGAAATATTCCATGGTATATAAATTAATTGAAAAAAGTTTAAAAATAAACACACAGGATTTTTTACTATCAACTATATTTGTTATATTTACTCTATAACCAATTAATACTATCACTATGCAAGAATTAAAAGAAAGAAAAGTAGACACTAGATCTGCTGAAGTAGAAGACGTAAACACAAGAGATTACCCAGATTTTTCAGATGCATTTATATCAGCAATGGACTGGAGCGATGGAACTCAGATGACAGATTCTGAATTAGAAAAATGGTCTGATAATAACCCTGACGAAGTATACGAAATAGTTTATGAAAGTATCTTCTAAAAAAGTTTAAAAATAAACTGTAAAAAGTTTTTTTATCTCAGAAAAAAGTATTATATTTACTTATATAAATAAACAACTAACTATTAAACTTACCTATATGCAAAAGAACAAGACTTACAAAGAAATGACAAACGATTATTTAACTACTAGAACTGATGCAGCTTTTACTGTATTATACAACAGAATTAAACCAGGTTTGACATCTCATATTAACAAAGTTGTAAAGGATTGGGATATAGCAGAAGATTTAGCAGTAAACACTCTAACTAAGATGTTCACTAAAATAGATCAATACAATCCTGAGTACCAGATCACCACGTGGTTATACAAGATAGGTTTTAATGCAGCTTTAGGTTATTTGAATGAGAGAAATAAGACTCAATCATTAACTGCATTACAGGACTTCGGAATTGAAGTTAACAACTCTGGTTCTACTAATCACGACCTGGACGTTGAAGAAGAATTATCTTTTGATGACATGACGGACGAAGACAACATGTTCCAAATGAAATATGACATGACAGTAGAAGCTATTAAAGATCTTAAACCAATGTACAGAGATCTTTTAGTAGACAGAATGCTAAACGGAATTAAATACAAAGATTTAGCAGTAAAACACAACTTACCATTACAAACAGTAAAGAATAGAGTAAGAAGAGGTAAAGTATTAATCTCTGAAGCAGTTGAATCTCAAATCATGGTAGCATAATGAATGCTATTGTAGTTTTCAGAAAGAGTAAGAACTCTAAAGTTTATTATTTAGAATCTTATCTGAGCGAACTCACAGTTGATCGAATTAATAACTCTAACGCACGCAAACCAATCATATCTGATAAGTATATTATAGAAGAACTTGGTATAGGTGGAGAGTCATTAATCGAATTATACAAACAGAGGTACAGTATCAAAAACCATAAAACCATAAAGTGATGAAGAATTTAATAGCAATTATAGTATTGTTCGTTTTAGTTTCATTTTCACAAAGAACTCGACAAGTAGATCAAGTTATTGAGATTGAAACTATTCCAATCGAATTAATTAAAATTGAAGTCGAAGAACCAGCCGAAGATTTAATTGTAAGAGCTATTATATTCGTAGAATCTTCTGGTAATGATTTAGCACACTGTCTTTCTGAAGATGCTGTTGGTTGTTTACAGATTCGTAGAGTCATGGTCAGAGAGGTCAATAGGATCTTAAAGAAACAAAAGAAATCTAAGAGATATAAGTTGAAAGATAGATGGAACCGTAAGGAGTCTATTGAGATGTTTAATATTTATATAGAGTACTATAAATTAAAGACACCAGAAGACATCGCTAGGTCTTGGAATGGCGGACCAAGAGGTAAACTTAAAAAAGCAACAATATCTTATTGGAACAAAGTAAAAACAGAACTCGGTATATTTAAGGACAATATATGATGATCCAAACGGACATGTTTTTCTTTGATATATACTATATAAAATAAATCATTTTACATGAAAAACATAAAAACATTTGAAGCGTTCGTAAACGAAGCTGCATATAAAGTACCAGCATCTGATTTCGGTAAATCAATGTGGGAATACTACCAAGTTAAAGGAGAAAACACATGGAGAGTTCATTGCGAATATGCAATAGACCAAGTTAAAGGAGATAATGATCCTAACGAAAGAGATGTTGTATTCTTTGAGGCTTTTAAATCTGGAAACGATGTATACGTTAAGATTGGAGGAATAAACAATCTTAAGAAGTCTAATGGTTCTACATACGGAAAGAACTTTGCAACAACAGTCGAAGAATTTGGAGAAGATTCTGTATCAATTTCATCTGAAGCTGCTAAATTTCTAACAGACAAAGATCACCTTAAGTGGCTAAATAAAAATGCAAAGTCTGAAGGACAGAAAATCAAATTCGTTATGAACGACGATTATTCAAAAGTAATAGAAACCCTAATCAAAAAAGCAATATAATATGAAAGACATTTCAAAATTCGAAGACTTTGTAAACGAAGGAATAGACAAAGGTTTAGACAATTCGTCTAAATTAGCAACAAGATTAGACAAATTAATATCAAGCATCGATAAGGATATGCCGTATAAAGATTTTGCAGATGCAGTTGCTTTAGTATTAAGTGATCAATATGGTTCACATAACTACAAACCATTCGTTAAACAACTCGAACAAACTCTTAAAAACCTGTAATATAACATGAGCCACAAAATATTCATCAGACACACTTACATTTATAAATGCGGAGATAAAGAATGCAACGGAGAATGGAAAATAAATGAAGCATCAGATATAGAGAGACTTAGTTGTCCTCACTGTGGTAAGAATGATTTAGTAGAATACGTAATAGAAGATCAGAGAAACAAGTTTCACAGGAAGTTTGATAGTATCTAAAGATATATAGTACAGTAAAATAATTAAATAAAATGACTGAACAAGAATTAAGAAGTCTTATTAGAGAGACGTTAGTTAAATCAATGAATGAGGCTAAGGCTATATTTGTATTTTATCCAACTAAAGTTGATTTCAATACAAATGATAAAACTCTACACTTAGATATATATGAAGTTAATGCAGATGGCAAGGCTACTAATATTTCTGGTAGTGGAACTATCAGTAAATTATATCCTGAAGATATAAAACTTCAAATTGAAAAATATGGAGTACCTTCTGCTAAAGAGATTAAAGCCAATAAGCTTATTGATGGATTATTCTGGAAGGCTAGTAAGAAATTAGGTACTGAAGGTTATAAATTAGTACAGTGGAAGAAATTCGGTAATGGAAGTACATCTGATATGGGATTTGCTTATGTTGGAGATAACTCATACGAGATTCATTTAGATATGCCTAGAGGTTATAGACATCAAGACGAAAGTAATCCTACCCCTGAATTTATTAAATTCTTTGACAGTGTTGATGAAGAAATTCAGAAAATATCAGATAAGATTGAGAAGTTAGGATTTAAAGTTGAAGTTTCAGCAATGCCACAAGGTTTCCAAAACTCATAGATATATAGTTAAATCAAAACAAAATAAATAGTAACATGAACAAATCAGATTTAAGAACAATCATATTAGAGGAACTAGAGAAATCTAACGGTTCTTTGTTAAACGAGAAGTTCGCTTCAGATATCATTACCGGTATTAACAAACGAATTTCAGGAACACGCGAAGCACATGATCTTTGGACTTCTACTGCAAATACTTTTGGTGTTGCATGGGACCAAGTTAAAGACGAACATGTTTCTAATGGAGTAGATTCTGGTAAAAGTATGCTAAACATTTTCTTTGTTAAAGCTGGAACTAAGAATCCATACGATACAGGAAACTACCGTAGTGGTGAGTTTTATAGCGATGGTCTTTTAGGTATTACAGTTGGTAAGAAAGTTATTGGATTTACAGGTCAATTTTTATACAACGATAGAGCTGCTACTAATAGAAATAGGAAAGTAGATTTCTCTCCATCTAATAATGATATGGCTGGTGACGGTGGTAATGCAAAAGTTTGGAATTACAAAAGAATGGCAGAAGTTGCTACTGAAGTATTTTCTATAGATCTAGATGCTGTTAAAGACTGGAACAGAGAACTTAAAGAACTTAGAGAAATTCAACGTACCGGAGCTGTTTTTATGAAATCTAATAAAGCAATTCTTAAAGACAACAAGAACAGATACGAAGAAGCAATTTCAGCTATTAGAGATGCTGAAGTTGATGGTAAAGAACTTGATATAATCATGTCTCATATCGAAGAAGCAGAAAAGAACTTAGCTGTTGAATTAGATAGAAAAGCTAAAGACCTTAGAGCTAACATAGTTTATAGCGGATGGGATAATCCATTTAAATTAGCTGTTAATACTTATGAAGAAATGATTAAGCAACTTGAAGATTTTAGATATTATACTAAAGCTGCTTCAGATTTTGAAACTTCTGCAAAGTATTATTCTCAACGATTAACAGACGCTGCTAAAGAGGTTAAAGAGTTAAAAGCTAACTTTGATAAGAAATTGAAAAAAGCTCTTTCTCTAACATCAGTTAAAATTGACTAGTCATCTGAATAAATAATACAACTTTTTTTGAAAATAAACAGCCCGAGATTTTTTAGTCTCGGGTTTTTTTGTTATATTTACTTATAACAATTAAACAACTCAACAATGGCACAATTATTCAAAGTAGGTGGATTTATAAGAGACAAGTTTCTTGGAGTAGATTCTAAAGATATTGATTTCACATTCGTGTGCGAGAACTCAACGACAGTCGAACAAGGCTGGGAAGAAATGGTTGCATGGTTAAATGAAAGAAACTTTAAAATCTTTTTAGAAACTCCTGATTGTTTTACTATCAGAGCAATGTTTCCTAAAGGAGATGATAACGAAGGTTTAGTTGCAGATTTCGTAATGGCAAGAAAAGAAACAGGTTACATCGAAGGAACTAGAAAACCTATCTTAGAGTTAGGAACTTTAGAAGATGATTTAATCAGAAGAGATTTCACCGTTAACGCCCTTGCTGAAGATATTGATGGAACTATCATTGATCTATTTAATGGTTTAGATGATTTAAAGAAAGGGATCCTACGGACTCCTACAGATGCAATGGTTACTATGATGGACGATCCACTTAGAATCTTAAGAGCATTGAGATTTACAATCACTAAAGATTTCACAATGTCTGATGATTTATGGGAAGCGATGCAACAACCTAACGTTTTACAGAAGATGGAATTAACAGTGAGTGGAGAGAGAATCAGAGAAGAAGTTTCAAAGATGTTTAAATTCAACACTGTTAGAAGTTTTAGATTATTAATGGATGTGGATAACGTTATTCCAGGATTTTTAGATTTAATCTTTAAAGATGGTATGTGGTTAGTTCCAACATTCAAAAAACAATAAATATGAAAGAATTATTTTTATTACGAGGTTTACCAGGTTCTGGAAAATCAACATTAGCAAAATCATTAGGTGGTTCTCACTTCGAGGCAGATCAATATTTTGTAAGGGGTCTTAAAGACGTATATACGTTCGACGCATCTAAATTAAAGAATGCACATGAATTTTGTAGAAGTAGTACCACAATGGCAATGATTGATATGAAATCAAAAATTGTTGTTTCAAATACATTTACACAAGAATGGGAAATGAAAGCATACTATGATCTTGCAAAAGAATATGGATATACAGTGTATTCTTTAATTGTAGAGAATAGACATGAAGGTGAGAACATACATGGAGTTCCTGTCGAGGTATTAGATAAGATGGAGAAGAGGTTCGAAGTTAAGTTGAGGTAATTATTTTGAAAATAAACACACAGGATTTTTTTATATCAAACTAAATGATTATATTTACTTATAACAATTAAACAAAACCATTATGATTAGAGAAAAACAACGTAACAGCGAGCCAATAGTTATAGATTTAACTGGACCTGATGGAAATGCTTTTGCATTGATAGGAATTGCAAAGCGATTAGCTTCTAAGTTATCTTTAGATTTTGGTACTATCCAAGAGGAAATGACAAGTGGAGATTATGAAAACTTAATTAATGTGTTTGACAAGGCATTTGGAGACTTTGTAATACTTGAACGATAAAACAAAAACCATGAAAGTTACATTCGCAGATACATTTTATGAGTCACTAGAGACGATGAGAAGACACAATACACGATGGTACAGAATATATCAAACATTCAGATATGATATACCTCGCTTCATTAAAACAATATGGATGTTCCGTAAGGAGCTGTATGCTTATCGTGTTTGGGATCACTCATATCCAATGGACTTATTACGGAGAGGTATTGAGTTAACTGCAGATCATATGGACGAGTTTGGCTCTGAAGTACGAACGACTCGAGTTAAAAAGATAAAAGCCATGCGAAGAACTGTAGAGTTATTAGACCATCATGTTAATGGTAGTTTCTTAGAATTGGCTGAGATCGAATTAGGTTTTGAATATAACACTACTCGTTCATTTGATGACGAAGCACCAGAACAACCAGAAGTTAAAGCTGCGAATCGATTAATATCTGATAGGAGCGATACTATGGAAGCTGAAACATGGATCGAACTAATGGACCTTTTAAAAGGACAAGATATTGACGAATTACGAAATGCAAAGCCCGATGAACATGCTACATATGACGAATGGTTCGATGGTTCCGGTTTAAGACAATGGTGGGATTAATTAAAATAATGTGATTTATTTGCAAAAAAAGCGAATAAATGTGCATAAAAGCGCATAATTTGAACATTCAATTTACTTTGTCAAATATATATAATATCAGAGTTACGATATTAAGTGCTTCATTTTAACTCATACATTCAAAAATAACCTACATCATATGTTGAGAATTCTTCTAATTACACTGCTCACACTCGCATATAACTTGAATGTATTGTCGCAAACTCCTCGAGTAGTATTAAACAATGGAAAGGAAATATTCTTTACATCTCAATATATGGCCGTTGGCACATATAATTCCATTCGTAGTACTTATCTTATAGATTTCGAAGATTTAGCAGTAACCAAATTTATTTTACAAAAAGACAGAGTTTACACTCAATTCGATGGTGGTTGTATCACGATGTCCTGGCTTGTTTTTGACTACAAAAGAGAATTTTCATGCATACAATGCTGGAGACTTGAAGATAATACATCAATATGTTATAATTACTGCGAAGACAGCCTAATGTGGTATTTTGAATTCGACGAAGAACTCAATATGTGGACAAGGGTCATGTTATTCACAAAGTTAGATACATTAGTAAGAGAATCAGATTAAATAAACCTTTAAAAACTAAAATATCAAACAATTGGAATTAATTTCAACACACATCGTCAAAACATCAGATATTGGATTTCATGGAAATCTGTTCGGTGGAAAACTTATGGCATGGATCGACGCTTCAGCAGCGGCATTAGCAGTTCAGATCTGTGATACCCCTAGAATGGTAACAGTATCAATAGACAAATGTATATTTAAGAGGCCTGCTCGGCAAGGTCAACTTCTAAAAATATATGGAGAGGTTGCACATATAGGAGATACTTCTATTACATTGAGGATCGAGGCAAGAAGTCATAATGTTTACTCAGGAAAACAGAGTATTATATTAGACACTAACATGAAATTTGTCAGAATAGACGAAGAAGGACATTCACTACCAATCTCAAATAAAGTAAAGAAGAAACATGCCGCTACCGAAAAAACATCCTAGTCTTGATTTAGATAAAATACGTAAAATTAAGAGACAATGGATTGAGGTTTCGTTTATTCTAGCACTTATAATACCCTTAATATCGAGTTTCATGGTTAGCGATTGGTCTATTTATACAGACGCTCTCTCAGATTTTGGCACACATCCTGGTACTGCTGGTATTTGGTCAGTATATTTAATTGTACTTGCAATTGGTATATGGTTACATGGTACACAGAAGATCGAGGAGACATATACTGGTGTTAGATCGCATATACTTTATTATATAATCAACATAGCAACATCATCATTAGTACTCACCGCGTTTATAACTGAAGTCTTTAGAGGTCTTCATGGTTTAGTCGCAGCACTATTCTTTATTTCTTATATGGTATTTATATTCATGTATGGTTTTTGGAAACTTGAAACAAAGTTAAAGGAAGGAGCTGTTAGCGTAGTTGCTGGATTATTATTACTATTAACTTCAATCTTAATGATACCATTTCAAGGTCTTGCAATATTTGAAATATCATACATGATTATAATAGTTGCTTGGAATTATATAATTCATAGTAAAGGTCGAATTGAGAAACTATCTAAGATGTTTACTACTAAATGAAACAAACATAAATCACATAATATAATTAGTATATAAAATATGATAATATACTAAAAAAAAACAGCCCGAGATTTTTTAGTCTCGGGTTTTTTTGTTATATTTACTTATAACCAATTAATACTAACTAAACTTCAACCTAGCTCATGGAAAAACTAACCAAAGAAGAGATTATCACAGAGATCGTAAGATTAAAGATGGTAACACCACAGACTGTTTCAATTAAAAAACAAATCCAGAAACTTCAACAATCTCTATAATATGCTAAAGGACTTACAAGAATTTGTTAACGTATCAAACGAACAAAACGCAAATCTACATAAACTTAAAACAATACAAGACTTTAAGGACAATGAAGATGTAAAAACAATGTTAGTTTATACATACGATACGTTTAGACAATATGGTATTACATCAAAGAACTGCAAGAAGAGAAGTGATTTAGTTGCAGGTATTAATCATTACGAATGTATCACAGATCTATTAGATGCATTGAGTACGAGATCTATCACAGGCCATACAGCAATAAAGGCTTACAATAGATTCGTAGAAGATCATGGAGAGTACGAGAACTTACTTTGGAATATTATTGATAGAAACCTTAAGACGAGATCAACGATCTCTATGATTAACAAGGTGCTTCCAGAATTAATACCTACATTTGATGTGGTATTAGCACAATCTTACGACGAAAAGACTAAAAAGAAAGTAAACTGGAAAGACAACTGGTATATGAGTCGTAAACTTGATGGTGTGAGATGTCTATGTATAATCGATGATTTAGGAGATGCTAAGTTTTATTCTAGAGCGGGTAAAGAATTCAAAACACTAGGTAAACTATCATCTGAATTATCAGGTCTTGGATTAAGTAACGTAGTATTAGACGGTGAGGTTTGTGTAATGGACGAAGATGGAAATGAAGATTTCCAAGGAGTTATTAAACAAATAAAACGTAAGGATTATAGTATGCCAAATCCAAAATACATCTTATTTGATTACTTAACATTAGATGATTTCAGAAGAAAAGAAAGCGATGTTATATTGAGTGAGAGATTAAAGAACTTAGAAGTGTTCAATGATCTAAATTCACCTAACCTAACAACATTAAAGCAAATATTAGTTGATGGAGACGAGACACTACAGTCTTATGTTGATGATGCAGCTAAATATAACTGGGAAGGTTTGATGTTACGTAAAGACGTATCATATGAAGGAAAGAGAACTAAAGACTTATTGAAAGTTAAGAAGTTTTTTGATGCAGAATACACAGTGATAGATATGGAACATGATTTAAACAGAGTTATCGTAAATGGTAAGGAAGTTGAAGAGATGATGTTAAGAAATGTGGTGATAGAGCATAAAGGTAATAGAGTTGGAGTTGGTTCAGGATTCTCACATGAACAAAAGAGACATTATTACGCACACCCTGAAGATCTAATGGGTAAAACAATTAACGTGCAGTATTTCGAAGAAACAACCAATCAAAACGGAACGCATTCATTAAGATTTCCTACAGTGAAAGCTGTTTATGAAGGAGAAAGAACATTTTAAATAAACAACTATGACAAGAATAAACGTAGGTATACCACCAGCTGAATTAGTTAATAAACACTTACTAGCTGAGCATAGAGAAATTAAGCGAATACCAAATTGTGTTGCTAACGGTAAATATAATATGGATGGAATACCAGATAGATTTAAACTAGGCACAGGGCATGTTAAATTCTTTTATAATAAGCTATTATATCTTAGGAAGAGATATGTTATCTTATATGAAGAATGTATTAAACGAGGTTTTAATGTGCAAAATTATATTGAAGCTTGGAATGATGTACCCGAAGATCTAATGAATGATTACGAAGTTAGATCAAATGATGCAAAAATAATTAGAGAAAGAATAAACGAAAGACTAAACAAATAAGAACATTTTTAAATAAAACATATGACAGTCGATATAAAAAACTTTCTAATAGACATTGATGGTACTATTTGCGATGACATACCAAACGAAGAATGGGAAAGATATAGCACAGCACGTGTATTTCCAGATGCAAAGGAACGGTTAACCAAATGGTATAACGAAGGTCACAAGATCTATTTCTTTACGGCAAGAGAAGAACTACACAGAGATATAACAGAAACATGGTTGAATGAACATGACTTCAAGTTTCATGGTTTAATCATGGGAAAACCACGAGGTGGTAATTATCATTGGATAGACAACTTAACAGTAAAAGCTACACAGTATTTAGGTAGCTTCACAGAACTCGTAAAAACAAATAAGAACATAGAAACATTTAAATAGATGAAAGTAGAATTAATAAGTAAAACAGTAGGAGCTGGAAGATATGAAGATCTTGACAATGGATCTGTAATCGCTGCAATTGCAAGACATGGAGCTATTAAAGAAGATAATGGTAAACTTGTAAAATACCTAATGGATAACAAACACTGGAGTCCACTTCAACATATTTCTTTTGGATTCTTAATCGAAACAAGACGAAGTATCTCAGCTCAAATCTTTAGACATAGGAGTCTAAACGGACAAGAGTGGAGTTTGAGATATTCTGAACCAGTAGGATTCGAAGATATTGATATTAGACGAGAGCATCCTACGAATAGACAAAGTAGTACTGAGACTTTTAATCCTGAATGGAAAGAAATTCAATGGGGTGGAAGACATGATGGTGAACAATATACAACAAATGCTAGAGCTGCAATTGAAGAACTGTTTATAACGACAGAGAATCTATATAATACGTTAATAGAACAAGGAGTTGCTAAAGAATGTGCTAGAGATATTTTACCACTATGTACTAAAACAACAATTCACGTTACCGCAACTTTAAGAGACTTGTTAGGATTCTTGAATGTTAGATGTGATGATCATGCTCAGAAAGAAGTAAGAGATATTGCAACAAGAATTGGAGAAGAATTAGAAATCGCATTACCTGGAGTATTCAGTACATTAGACTGGAGAAACGGAATGTTCATGTAAAATAATAATAATATGAAAGAAAAAGTATTATCACCTAAGCAATATGCAAAGAAAGGTTCACCGAACTATCTTGTAGTAGCACCGAACAAATCAATGAACAGTAAGAAACATTATCCTGACTGGTTCATTGATATTACATTATATAGTAACAAATCTAACGAACTAAAAGAATGTACGACAGTCATTAAGGATGACCTAAGTGGACACATGAAGATGTATATTATAGAAGGGTGGAAAGAAACAGAATATGTTGATATTTTTGCGAAAACAAGTGAAACAAACAACGAACATTAATATATAAAACCCTATCAATTAAACTAAACATATACACATATAGAAAATGAGCAAAATATTTGAAGATCGTATCCATTATAAACCGTTTGAATATCCAGTGTATTATACTGAAGGTTGGCTTAAACAAGCTCAAGCTTTCTGGTTACACACAGAGATTGCAATGCAAGGTGATGTTAAAGATTGGAAAGAGAAATTACTTCCACATGAAAAGAATCTAGTAGGAAATATATTATTAGGATTTGCTCAAACTGAATGTGCTGTTTCTGATTACTGGACTAATATGGTTACTGATTGGTTCCCAAAGCATGAGATTAGACAAATGGCAATGATATTTGGAAGTCAAGAGACTATCCATGCAGTTGCTTATTCATATCTTAATGAAACTTTGAAACTTGAAGACTACGAAGCGTTCTTACATGAACCTTCTACTGCTAATAAGTTTGAGTATTTAATGCAAGCTGGAGGTGATTATACATATAAAGATTTAGCTAAATCTCCTGATGCTAGAAAAAATGTAGCGAGAAGCTTAGCAATATTTAGTGCTTTTGCTGAAGGTGTAAGTCTATATAGCTCATTTGCTGTACTTTATAGTTTTCAGATGAGAAATATGCTAAAGGGTATTGGTCAACAAATGAAATGGTCAGTACGTGATGAGTCATTACATTCAAAAATGGGTTGTCAATTATTTAATCACATGTGCGAAGAGTACCCTGGTTTACATGAAGATTCAAAAGAATCTATTATTGAAGCAGCCCATGCCATTGTGAAATTAGAAGAGACGTTTATCGATAAGATGTTCGAATTGGGAGATCTTGAAAATCTCAAGAAAGAAGATTTGAAGGAATTTATTAAACAAAGAACTAATGAAAAGTTAGTAGAACTTGGATATAATGCAGTATTCGAAGTAGATGTTGAAAAAGCATCAGAATTAGATTGGTTCTATCATCTTACAGGTGGTGTAACCCATACAGATTTCTTTGCAATAAGAAGTACTGATTATTCAAAAGCAAGCGAAGGTGACAACTGGGATGCTGATGATATATTTTAGAAACTAAAACAATACAATAATATTTATGAAAAACAAAGCAAAACACTTAGGTTGGAAATTAGGAGTGGATTTCCCAACATGGGCAAATACCGAAGTCTATATACAGACAATATCCAACGGTTATTTATTAGAGGGTGAAACTCCTAAAGATGCATATTGGAGAGTTGCAACAACAGTTGCAATGAGACTTAAAAAACCTGAAATGGCAACTAAGTTCTTTGATTATATCTGGAGAGGATTTCTAAATCTAGCATCTCCTGTTTTATCAAACACAGGAACTGAAAGAGGTTTACCGATCTCTTGTTTTGGTATTGACATTGCAGATTCTATTTATGACATTGGTCGTAAGAACTTAGAACTAATGTTATTAGCTAAACACGGTGGAGGTGTAGGAATTGGTATTAATCAAATTAGACCAGCTGGAGCAGTTATTGCAGACAATGGAACTAGTGACGGTGTTGTACCATTCTGTAAGATATTTGATTCAACGATTCATGCAACTAGCCAAGGAAGTGTTAGGAGAGGTGCAGCTAGTGTTAATATCAATATAGAACATAATGACTTTCTAGATTGGTTAGAGATTAGAGAACCTAAAGGTGATGTGAACAGACAATCATTAAATTTACATCAAGCTGTTTTAGTTGGTGACAAGTTTATGAGAGAATTAGAGATTGGAGATAAAACTGCAAGAACTAAATGGGCTGCATTATTACAGAAACGTAGACAAACTGGAGAACCTTATATTATGTATAAGGGTAATGTTAATAAAAACAATCCAGAAGCATATAAGAAAAATGGTCTTAAAGTATTTATGACTAACATATGTTCAGAAATTGTATTACACACAGATGAGAGTCACAGTTTTGTATGTTGTTTAAGTTCATTAAACTTATCAAGATATGATGAATGGAAAGACACTGATCTTATTTATACAGCGACTTGGTTCCTTGATGGTGTATTAGAAGAATTCATACAAAAAGCAAAATACAGACAAGGATTTGAAAACTCAGTAAGATCTGCAGAGAAAGGAAGAGCATTAGGTCTTGGAGTTCTTGGATGGCATACTTATTTACAGCAGAGAGGAATTCCGTTTGAAGGTTTACCAGCTCAATTCGAAACACGTAAGATCTTTGGTCAAATTAAGACTGAATCTGAACAAGCATCGAGAGATATGGCAAAGCATTATGGTGAGCCATTATGGTGTGTAGATACTGGATTTAGAAACACTCACTTAAGAGCTGTTGCTCCGACCGTATCTAATGCTAAATTAGCTGGTGGAGTATCTAGCGGTATTGAACCAGTTCCAGCAAATATCTATACAGATCAATCTGCTAAAGGAACATTCATTAGAAAGAACCTTGAACTAGAGAAAGTCTTCAAAAAGATAGGTCTTGATACGAAACCAATATGGGATAAGATTTTAGCTGATGGAGGTTCTGTACAAGATATTGATGCACTAGACGAATGGGGTTATGTAGGTGGAAAACTTATAGAAATTAAAGATGCTAAACAATTCGATGATCCAATTCCAGTAAAAGATGTATTTAGAACATTCAAGGAAATTAATCAAATGGATTTAGTTAAACAAGCTGGTATTAGACAACAATACATTGATCAGTCAGTAAGTTTAAATTTAGCGTTTCCAAAAGAAGCGACACCTAAGTTTATCAATCAAGTTCATTTAGAAGCATGGAAGTCTGGTGTAAAAACTCTATACTATGTTAGAACTGAATCAGTACTACGAGGTGATATTGCGGCAAGAGCAATGGAAGATTGTGTAAGCTGTGACGGATAATAATGAAACAAAACAAAATAAGCATATATAATAATCAATAATCAATAACAATTAATTTTAAACAAGCAAAAATGGAAGACGCAAACAAAGTACATTTATTATTCGAAGACATGAAAAATGCACTCGAAGAATGTCAAAACGATGTAAACAAGTTTTCAGAAAAAGGTAACGGTTCTGCCGGAACTAGAGTAAGAAAAGCAATGCAAGTTGTTAAAGGTCTAAGTCAAGAAATCCGTAAGGAAATCTCAGCTCAGAAGAACTCGTAAAAGCATGAAGAAAATTGGTGTAATAGGTCAAGGTTTTGTTGGTTCATCTTTAAGAGAAGGATTTAAAAATACGTTCGAAGTTTTAGCGTATGATAAGTTCCTAACAGAAAAGAGTAACTCAACCCTTGAAGATATAGTTGGAACATGTGATGTTATATTCTCATGTGTTCCAACACCAATGGACATGGAATCAGGTGAAGCTTCTATACATATTGTAAAGGAAGTTATAACAGACATTAATTATTGGGCAGCTAAATTGGACAAACAACCTGTTATTGTAATTAAGTCTACTGTACCACCAGGAACATGTAATTTCTTAGATACACAGTATTCTACTAAGTGTCCTATTGTATTTAATCCTGAATTTCTAACTGAAGCAAACGCAGTTGAAGATTTTAAAAATCAAGACAGGATTATCATAGGAGCACCGGGCAGAGATGCTGAGTATGGAGAAAGAGTCAGAGATGTATTTGCTACAGGATTTCCAGATGTACGTATCGAGATCACAGATCATGATACTGCTGAAATGGTTAAATATGTAGCTAATTGTTTCTTAGCTACTAAA
>Ga0308011_10000773_pt1 | contig 15997 bp, 23 predicted proteins | sample Neamet177_FD_203144 | JGI IMG/M metagenome (GOLD analysis project Ga0308011, IMG submission 203144) | Marine microbial communities from water near the shore, Antarctic Ocean - #177 | ecosystem: Environmental > Aquatic > Marine > Unclassified | place: Southern Ocean | collected 2014-07-25 | reverse complement strand
GTGTTTGCGAATTAATCTTAGAGCCATTACGACCCACTGTGACTGTGCCTGTGCCAGCGTTTTTAATGAAGACTACGTTGCCAGCACTAGGGCTTGCAGGCAGGGTAATTGTCACTGAGCTTGCTGAATTGACTATGAGCTGGTCGCGAGTTACAGCAGTGTAATCTGCGGTCTTAATTGCAAAGTCATTGAATGCTCCACCAACGCCTGCGCCAAGTTTGGCAGACGTGATTGCGCCATCAGCTATCTTTGCTGTTGTTACAGCGTTGTTGACGATCTTAGCTGTTGCCACAGTGTTGTCGTCAGGGGTACTCACAGACACCACAACAGCGTGTGCTGCCATTACCTCTACAGCTACACCATTAGGCGGCGCTGTGCTGAAGGTAAGCGTTGTGCCAGAGACGGAGTAATTGGCTTTGCTTTGGTACACACCATCCCAATAAACATTGGTATTATTTTCTGGTGTGGCTTCAGATAAACTAAATGCTGTGGCTGAACCGTTACCAGTGAACTGACTTAGTTTAAACTCAGTGCTTGCCTCTACTGGCGCAATTGTTGCCGCTGTAATCTCAATCGCAGCACCACTGTCAGGTGCAGCAGAGAATGTCAAAACATTGTCAACAATGGCATAGCCAGTCTTGTTCTGATAGACACCGTCTATGTATACAAGAGTATTGTCTTCAGCAGGACTTGAGGAAAGCGTATAAGCGACAGTTGAGCCATTACCTGTGAAGCTGTTAAGTTTGAGATCGGCAGCACCACCACCTATCTCACCCCACTCCGTTGAGTAGCCTTCAAACTTACCTTCAGTGGTATTGTAGCGGAACATACCTGCTGCTGGAGAGGCTTCGCGCTGACCAGTTGTACCTGCGGCAACTTTCACAGAACCAGTGTTATTCAAAACCAAAGCCCCTGTGACTGTGCCACCGGCTTTTGGTAAAGCGTTGGCCGCTAAAGTGCCTTGGGCAGCAGTAGCGTAATCTGAAGAATCAAATGCTTTTACTTCTGCGAGATTAGTAACTTCGCTGTCCATCAAAGCGCCAGCGGCTCCTACATTGGTAGCATCAGTTACATCGGCACTAGTTTCAATGTTATTTAGCTTGGTGTGATCAGCGTCCGTAAAGTTATTCTGCGACAGCTCACCGTCTTGGACAGAGTATGTGGTGTTGTTATCTGTACTAGTGATTGTAAAGTTGGGGTAAGTACCAGATATAGTTGTTGCACCTGCCCCCGTTAGTCCGACAGTACGGTCAGGAGCGGTGTTACTAAACTCAGTCCCAGCTAGAGCGAGTCCTGTACCAGCTGTATAAGTAGTATTAGTGTCGGTATCAGCTTGGCTTGCGACATCATTAAGTCCTGCCGCTGTAATCCGCAACTCCGCTTTGTCACTCGAAGAAAAAGTTTGCGCCGTCGTATTGTCTTGAGCGCGGACAATGGTTAGGGCGTTACTGCTGAGTGCTGTACATTTAACAATTTCTCTCTTGGTATTGTTGATATCTTCCAACGTGACATAGAAGTAATTGCCCGAAGATAAAGCTGGGAACACAGACCCATTCGCAACCGTTATTGAAGTTGCGGATGAGCTAACGCCAGACGCTAATGTAGTCGATGCGTTGTTACTAAACTTAACAGACATTTAATTCTCCACTAGGAAGCTTGCACTAGCCAACTGATAGTCATTGAATCCGAGGCTTGCTTATTTATGACCGAAAAAACTGTTCTGCAAAGCATAGTTCCACCTGAATTAGCATTGAAGATTCCGGCTTCGGTTAATGCCGCTGTTCCAGTCCCTGCGGTAAATGTAGCGGAGTAAGTAATTCCTGATCCTGATACTGTCGATGAGGTCAGCGCAACTCGACCCGCTTCTGTTCCCAAAGCCGAATCAGCAGCGGCAGCAGCTGTAGCACCAGATCCAACGGCCATGTGGCTCATTGCCGTTGTTGTCGCATCTTTCATTCTAGATGTCACATAGCCCTTACCGGCGGTTACTACGAGATTAGGAATTTCCTGAACCACGTTACCGTTGAGAGCGACAGTGACGTGCCCTGTTAATTTTAAAGTTTCTGTAATCATTTCTTCTCTACCTATTTAGGGTGAAAGTGTTCATCGCACTTGTGTTTAAAACGGCAGTATTGCCGAGGACTAAGGTGTAGCTAAACGAATCACTCAAACCAAAGACGTTTGATTTGTTTTCGCTAAAAAGAATGCCGTTGTGAAAGAGGTCATCTAAGGCAAATCCATCTGCAAATGACCGCACATACGTGGCAGTAATCGAGGGAGAATCGGGTAGCCCGATGGTATCTAAAGATTCGCGAGATAAGGAGTAGATCAGGCTGTCAGATATACTGATCGGAGACGAAAGTCCCTTTATTGATTCTAGAATAACCTGATCAACAAACCCAAGCCCGTCTACTTTTACAATCTCGTTGGATAGTGATGCTGAATCCGTAATGCCAAGTGAGTCTGTAAAGTCTCTTACGAAAAGCATCAAGACCGATATGGTCTCTCCAAGCGTAATATTGTCTGCTAGAACTTTTCCTGTCGTAACGGATACAGCTTCACTAAGACCTATGGTGTCGCTTAGAGATTTGATATATGTAAATGCAGTGGTTTCCAGCATCACAAACTCATGAGCGCCGAAATATCGGTTAAGAGAGTCAGCGTCTAGTCTTATTTCCACTGCACTTATTTTCTGATGAGAGGCTTCCGCCTTTAATAAGGTGTATGCAGCCTGAGCATTCGCTAGGACATAAGTAACGTCAGACGTAACTGCCATTAGTCAAAATCACTCCGAACCTTAAATTTAATTAAATCGTATACAGTCTGAATGCCGCCTGAGCTAAAGGTGACTTCAATCTCACCCTCAAATGTTCCAGCTGTCGAAAGCGTTCCAGCTGGAAAATCTGTAACGACTTTTCCTGCTGTACCTTCTGTAACCGTGCAGGTTAGTGTTGACGTAACAGTAGTACTTCCAAGCTCTCTAATTCTTAATCGAACAGTAGCCCCCGTCACGTTAATAGGTGCCCACGTTGCGCTATCCGCGCTGTCAAGTACCAGCCCAGCAGCGGCACTATTAGAGTCTTTTAGCGTTAAAGTAAGTTCTGGTAACGTATCACCAGTAACTAAACTAAGCGTTGTCGAATAAGCCATTTAGATAAATGCCCTCGGTTTGCACGTTAAAGATCCACCAGAGAATCCATACTTAGCTTGACGAATTGTTCGTCCCACTTCTTTCTCATATAGATCCCGATTAATTGATCCAAAGTTTGGGTTTGAGTAAGGCTGTCCTGCCATCATCTGTAACCTAAACAAAGTCCCGTGAACAATTAGCTCTCTATGTTCAAGACCTATAGTGTCTGGAATAGATGTTGAAGATGACGAGGGCTTCAGGGAATAAAGTACCCGATAGGAGTGATTAGCCGCAGGTATCGGGGCCACATAAAACTCTTTATTATCACGCTGCGCGTAAAACCGTGGCGTTCCTTTGGTTTTCTCATTGCCGAGCCTCTTAAGAAGCTCGGTATAACTAACAGGTGATAGCGCCGTCCTGTCGTTATAGATGTCAATAATATGATTCAGCTCAGTCGAGGAAGGAATAGAAACTTCGTATTCATTAACCCCATTCACAATCGCGACATACTCAGGCTCGGCTAAATAAATATCTGTTCGACGACAAAAGTCGATTACCGTATCTCTGACTGCTCTTTCAATTAAAAAATCTGGACAACCCTGAACTTCGGGTCTGACGTATACAGCGAGATCAACAAACTTCATTAGCCTCTAACTCCCGTTGGTTGGGGAGTAGTCGCCATATCTGCTTGTGTCTTCATCCCTAGAGAATTTGAAAAGCTTGAATAGTGCATCATGCTTCTCTCGGCATTGCCTGCAAACTCTGAATCTTTTTGATAAGAGCGATACAGGATATAGTCAAGGATTGCATTCCCGTAGATATCGTCTAGCGATATAACCGTAGTATCTGATGCAAAGTTGCTTATCGCGATATCTGCTGGAGATGTGCTGTAAATAAGCTCCAACGTGTGCGTTCCGCTTGCCCCTTGAGGGTAAACATAAAAATTCTTAGGATCGGCAGCATCGTAAATATAATGCTCGATCTTATTAGTTCCGGCCACCGACTGATGCCAGTTTGGTAACGTCTCGTCAAGTATTCTTCGATCAACTTGAGTGACAGCTCTTCCATTTAGGTTGCGCACCACCTGAACTAACCGTAAGGCAATCGCAGGTAATGTCTGCTTGCTACCGTTAGCTAGTGCTAAAGTAGTGTTTACCATATTGGCGTCGGGTCTATGAAGGACAATTTCTCTTTGCCCATCATTAAAAAACTTTAAAAGCTCAATGCTCGGAAAGCGCACCTTAGTGGCGTCCTGCAAGATAATGCTTGCACGATCTAAAACATCTACGACTTTAGTTGTCGCCATTCTCGCTCTCCTCTTCTACCCATTCAATAATCTGGAGATCAGGATTACCCGCAAACAATTCGTGATACTCAAAGATGTTACCCGTAACCATATTCTTAACTTTGGAAGGTATAAGAGTAGGAGTTGGTACTTCTGGCTCATCTTTTAGAATATCTAATCTGTTGACTTGATCTTGCAGGTCAGCAAGAGACATTCGTCGATCTAGCTTTTTGCCATACACGACCTGAGCTTTATCAAATAGCTCGTCTTTCTTTGTCTTTGCGTTCATCGTTTCTCCGTTAAAAACAGGGGGCAATACTTGCTTTTAAAAAACAAGTACGCCCCACCATTTAGTTGTCTAACTTAGTTCCACTTACCTACTACTAATGCGTCTGGAGTAATGACCTTAGAGCCAAATACTTTTAGACCGCGTACTGCGTCACCAAAGGTAGCTTCTAAGCGAATAGTTTCAGTGTTGCTAAACTGCGACGCGAAGGAGATTGCTTTTGGGTGACCTGCTAGAACGTGCGTATAACCGTTGTCAGCGCCAGCCGCTGGCTTGAGCAGCATGTTTGACTGATACACTGTGAAACGATCTACCATTCCAACCTTACCGTTACGAAGAGGTGACGTAGAGTCGCCCGTTAAGTACGCCTGACGAAGTTCAGACTGCTTGAGCAGAGAGATCTGTGCAGGGTTCAGAACGATAAATCGACCTTCTTCTGGAATGTTCAGGTTGTCCAAGCTAGTTGACATCGAGAGGATATTAGCCAAGATGTTCGCAGCCGTGATAGTGACCTGAGAGCCGATTGTGGTGGCGCCAGTAACTACGCCAGCCAAAACATCAGTTTCAACAGCGATACGCATACCTTCAGAGGCATCAGATGAAGCTTTCTCGATTAGATCTATATCAGCTTGAGCTTTAAGAACGTCATCAACCTTAAAGCTAAAGTACTTAGCCTTGTCGATGCTCAACTCAACCTTAGAGGTTGCTAATTCTTGGGTAGTGATACTGCCGTTGTAATCGCCAATCGTTACAGAAGGAACTGTGCGGATAATGACTTTGTCGCCTTGGCCTGAAATCTCACCTTCATAATCGGTGTTTGAGATTGCTGGCAAAACAGACTGCTTATAAAACTTGGCTTGCATTAACTTACTAAAGACTTCTGGGATGAAGTTTACTTCTGATGATGCGCCAGTACTAAATTGTGAAAAGGACATTTTTAATTACCTAAAAAACGTCTCCTCATATCCATTTACCTAGAGAACAAGATTATTGGCGGATATTGTTTGTCCCCATTGCTTCCATTATCTCTGCCTGATGCTCTTCAAATTGAGCTATAGGCATTCGTTTAATTTCGTCAACAGTCCAAACTTTTTTACCGCCTTCTGTTTTGGGCTTTCTTGCTTTTGGCATCTTCGGTTCTGCAACCGCTTTCGCCTTCGCTAAAGCCCGCTCTTGCGGCGTTTGTACTACAACCCCCATATCTGCTTTAAATCTGTGCAGCACGGTATTAACATCATTGGACGATCCAGACTGAATCCATTGCTTTGTCGGGGCATCTTGTTCGTCAAGCCAGTTTAGCCAGTCTGCCGTCTCTACGAGATCATTGACATCTGGGTGTTCGGATTCGATTCGATCAAAGTGCGCCTCTGCAATCTTTTCATTCTTCTCGTCAATTTTGCCTTGTGCTTGCTCTGCTAAAGCTTCCTGTTGGCTGGCAATCTGTCCTTGTGTTCGCTCTAATTCATCCAGCAGTGGAGCAGCCAAATCGGGATAATCTTCCCTCAACTGACTCAACTTACTATCATCCTTTTTACGATCATCAAACTCAGATTTCAACTCCGTAAGTGTTGCTAACAGGTCGGCATTTTGCCGCTTCAAGTCAGCCGCTTCTTGCGTAGCTTTTGTCATTCGTGACTGAGCGCCTTTCATCGCCTTGTTGGCTTTTTGAACTTCCAACCTTAGATCATCATCGGAGTCGCCGCCCTCTGTATGATCAGTATCCGTAGCTACAGTCTCAGCCATGTCCGTTGGTTCGGGGGCTTCTGGGACAAGTTCCAGTTGTACCTCCTGATTATCGGATGCCTCCGGTTCAGTTGTTACAGCTCTCATCTTGTTCAGCAACTCGTCAGCTTCTGCTTCTAAGCGGTCTGGGTCATTTCTATTTGACATATTTTGGTCGGGTCGATTGCTCGATATCCGCTCTACTCTATTACGGGTGTCCGTTTCCGGTTCCGAAGGTTATCTAAGTGCGCTTTTGCACTAGATTCCAGATCGAGCAAAAAGCGAAGCTCTTCAAGCCTGCCCTGCTCTCTTCTGAAACTTTTGTCATCCGCCAGCTCTAACTTATGCTGCGCGTCTGTAAATCTGTTTTGAAACAGCTCTCTTATCTCAGACCATTCCTGCTGGTGGCATATCCTGAGGATTGCCTGCGCCTGACTGCTGCTGCATTTGAGCTTGCATTTGGAGTTGTTGTTGCTGTTGCTGTTGCTCAAGTTGAAGTTGCTCCTCACTCTTGATAATGCCGTCTGGATCAATGTCCATCGACTTAGCTACTTCGCTAATCAACTGCTGGCGATCAATAAGGCTAGAGTCTAGATCGTTAGATACAAGGCTTAAGAACTGGAGTAGCCGTTGACTCTGCACTTCTTTCTGAACAAGCGCGGTGGATCCACGGGCTACAATCTTTAGGTCGCCTTTAGATTTTTGATTAGTCCCGTACTCCATGTTCCAGTGAAACATCGAGCGAATTAAAGGCTCTAACAAGAAGTCATCGACATTCTTAATCGTAGACTTCAGCGCAACATTAGCTGCACCCATCAGCATCGACATGCCACTGGCTGTCTTGTTCATGCTGTTGCTCTGTTGACCGTGCGTATAAGAAGGTAGGCTCGTAGTCTCGTCCGCAAAGCGCCGAAAGATCTCAACGATCTGGTTGAGGCCGTTCGCGTTTGCAATCGGCTGATACCAACGAACCATTGGCATAGAGCCATCGCCACCTTCGCGCAAAAAGACTCGCCAAGGATGAATGTCTGTTGGGTCTTCACCCGCCGCTAGAAGGTCGGTATTGATTTCCATCATTGGAGCTGAGGACATCGCTAGGTTATCTAGCCAGATTCGTGTTGCGGCATTCAGGGTTCCCTGACTGTCACGCATCATGCGAGGGACGCCTGTACCCCAAAACTGATGGGGAGCTTTTTCGTATGGGAAAATATGATATGGGATTTGATAACCGGCAATCGGGTTAAGCATGATTTTAATAACTTTGCCGCCACATATCCAAGCACAGGTAGAGAAGTCTGCTGAAAGGTCTGCATCTTCAGGAAGCTCCACATCATGCTCTTCAAGCTTGTAGCCGTCTACAACACCCCAGTACTCCAGCAGCTCGAAACGATGAGAAGAACTATGGTCGTTAATACCTGCAATGCGGCGTCTAGTTCGCTCATGATCTTCCTCAACATGATTTCCACTTCGGTTTGTTTTGAGAATATACTTAATCATCTCGCTATCAAACTGAGGTAAGTCGGCCAGCTCTCTAAACTGCTTGCGCGTCAGTACATGACGACGGAACATTCCATCGCAATCTTGGAGTGACGTACAGTATGGATCGGGGTAAAGGTCAAATACTGAAACTGACTCAATCTCAGGCATAGGCTGCTCGATAACATTCATCGCAAAGCCCTCTTCGCCGGTCTCTGGATCGGTCATTCTGCTATAAGATTGCTTTTTATCTATACGGACTGAACCTGCCTTTACAGCGCCAGACCCAAATATGCAGGCTTCCAGAATACTTTCTTTAAGCTTCTGCTCCGCATTAACTTCAATTAGCTGATCAAGGATGTCAGTACTCATTGATTCAGCGGCAGCGTCAGCGATATCTTTGTACTTTGCTTTAAGATCTTCCTCAAGTTCGGCCATGCGCTGCATGATCAAATCTTGATTCATATTGGGATCCATTTGAGCGGCGTCAGCAATTTGCTGTGTTGCGAGCTGCTTCATCTGGATGACGGCCATCGGGTCAAGGTCAGGTACTGGAGTTGCCTCCATACTGAAAAACTGATCGCCATGCTGAAATAACAAGTCGATGATTCGGCTATATGCCGCCATGACTTTTGTTCGGGTAAGACCTACAAATACTTTTGACCGCGCACCGGAGTCGTTTAGTCTGGCAAGAACGTCTGCTTCATACTGACCATTGTATTGCCTAAGATCACGAAGCCATTCATTCTCGGTTTCTCTGCGAGCGTCTTTATACTCTCGAAAGGTTGAAGACAGGTGAGCGCCAAGACTCTGTACTGAGTGATCTTGGACGCCATCAGATTCTTTAGATTCTACTTCTTCGTCAAATTCGGTCATTAATAGCCTGCAATGGGATCAAGCGTCGAGAACCGTCTAGTGAAAGATCGGTGCTTCGGGCGGGGCATTGATGCAAGTCCATGCAGGGCAATGGCGAAAGCCATTACTCGGTCATCATAACACCCTGACTGTGAATTGAAAGCCCCTTTATCATCAATGATGTAGGTGCGAAGTTCCCCTAATAAGTCCATGTCTGCAATGCCACTTTGGCTCTGCCGAAGTAGTGCTGCGAGGTTGTCAATAATTAAAGGTTTGGTCTTAGATGTGGTTAAAAAACCACCACGCTTTGTCATCTTGTCGCTGTAAGCTCCATCGACAGAATGCTCAACAAAGAGATTTGAATACGACATTTCTTGCAGCCTTCGGAGCGTGGTAAGTCCGTGGTTGTTTCTTTCGACAATGACGTAAGCATTGTTGTAGCGCTCGCCAATCTGCTGCACTACATTGCCCCAATCCCAAGGATCGATATGACCATGCCAGCAAGCAACCTGACGCCCCATAGAGTCTAGAACCTGAGCGCAGCTATAGTCTCCGTAAGCAAGACCTTCAGCTACGTCAACTCCGATAGAGTAATTTTCATTTTCTTGCGGGGGACACCACTCCTTATAAGGCCCATAGGTTCGCTTTGTTATATGGCCCCCTAATATGTCTCCAACAAAGTCAGGGGTATAGGTATCGTTCTCGCAGGTCGTAAGATGGATATCCTCAACAAAGCACCTGCCGCTAGTAAGGAAGGCTTCGAGGGGAGTTGACGGATACTCTTGCTTAAAAAGATCTGTCCCACCTAGCTCATCAAGCTTGGCTCGACGGAAGCATAGTTGCGCGTCATCCAGTCCATAGCGTTTAGCTAGCTCATACTCTTCTGGGGTAGCCTCAAAATAGGGAGACGGCTTGCGGCGATAGTCAGGCATCCAATACCACGGGATGAAGCAGGTCATCCATTCGGTTTCACCACGCAGGCTCTTCATAACCTGATCGTAGAACCAGCCGCCAGCTCCGTTGGCCGTACTTTCAAGAATTACTTCTGAACCACTTCCGCCGACTGTCTGCAAAAGACCAGCAACTATGTCAGCTCCTTGTGGGTAAAAGGCGACTTCAGATCCGTGGACAAATCGGTTTGTTTGTCCTCGACCTGTTTGGGTAGACCTTGCGGTTCCGACTCGGTAGCGCGAGTTGATCTCATCAAATACCAAAGTTGACGCCGACTGAGAGAGGAGCGGAGGTTTGAAAGCTGGATGTGGCGTGTTGTCATAGAAGTACTTCACCATGTTAAAGATTGCGTTGGTTGATTCCGCCAGATGGCTAAGTACAAATGCGTTTGCATTGCGATTCTGGGTGACTTTCCAGAAGTTTCGGCCCTGTGCGTAGGTCGAAATGCCCGTTTGTCGCGCTTTTAGGCACAACATTCGGATGTTATCCTGCTCTTTTAGCTGCTTTTCTAGCTGCTGATGGACGTACATTTGCGCCCCATTCAGCACAAAAGGGACAGAAGTACCCTCTTTTGTAACGATTTTAAGGATATTCTTGGCGTATAAGGGGAAGTTGCCCTTGAGTTTTGCCGCTAACTGTTCAATTTCCAAGGTTATTCACCACTGCTCTGCACCACCATATAAGGTCATGGTCTGCTAAATAGTTTTTCATAAGGTTTGCCCTCATACAGACAAGCCTGACATTGTCTATTGTGTAGCCTTTGTCACTATCAATGCGGTCTATAGACGCGGCATACTCGCTGCCCAAGTGTGGGATCATTGGAAGGCCAGAGATTGCGCATATGCTGTTCTGATCAGCCCACATATCCTGCAAATACTCTATCGTCAGGTCGAACTCATGCGCCTTTTTTGACGCACGGTTCTTAACGACTGTTAGCTGCCGCCTCAGGAACCCAGAAGATCCGCTGTTGATGCGATTATTGTTGTGCTGCACACGGCATGGAGTGCAAATCATCTTCCCAGTAGGAAACTTATCGGTAGTTTTTACAATGCCGCATGTTTTGCATGCTTGATCACTATCCGCCATTCGATATCCTTAGTCAGAGCGTTGAACGTCTTCATTGCGTTGCGAGAGTCACCCACTCCAACGATGTCGCTCATTAACGAGGTGCCGAGGCCAATGCATCCCTGAACATCCTTCGGGAAGTTAGCGACGTGCATCAATATGTAAGTCCGGTTCTCGACGGCCTTAAGCTCCCATGTATGCCCAAATTTGGGGGACTTCCGCCAATGCACATCGTAAGTGCCTTCAGGGACACAGGAGACGTTCGGCTCGTTGTCTAGCCACGGGCGCTCAACGCTATAGAAGGTTTCGCCAGCAAACTTAATAACGCCAAGGGTGCCTTTGGGGTGGTAGCAAAAACGCTCAAGAAAAATGTCATTCATTTATTTTTCTCTTCCTTGTCTTCTGATGCTTTCTTTGCAAATATGCGATCCCATCCATCTTCAAACGCGGCCTTGTCTTCTGGGCGACGAACGTCACCCTTGCCGCCTAAAGTCTGTTTGTGGTCGCACTTTTTAAAGCTAGCTCGCTTCACTTTTTCTTCCCTTTACTTTTGTTAGCCGTCTTAGCTGCGTTCTTAAAGTTGCTAGCAGTAGGTCTTCCCTTTTGTCCGGCCTCCTTCATGGTCTCGCCAGAACCACCTTTAATCCGCGCTTTTTTAGCATTTATATTTCTGTACAGGGACATAGTTATTTCCTTTTAGCTTTTGTCTTGGCTTTGGCCGAGAGGTCGTTGAGATGAAAAAGCGGAACGCTTGTCTTAGTGTGTGACTTGTTTGTGTGCAACGTGCCGTTTGCCATTTTGTGAAAACTGCCTTTATGCTCAGTCCCATCGCGCTTGTAATGTTTAACGTCCTTCATTTACTTTCTCCTCGACTTTGCGCCTGCGCATTTCCATTTCTTTCTGCTCAGGTTGTTTGGGGTATTCGGATCATTTTGTTTTTTCGCAGAGAGACCCTTCTTTATGCCAAGGCTTCTAGCACAGTAGCTATCCCCCTTAGATGTCCCAGCTCGAACTCTAGGCCCACCGTCTTTTGCTTTCCCTGCCTGCCCGTAGGAAATTTTTTTTCCAGCCTTCGTCACCTTGACCGAAGCCTTACCTTTTCTAGGAGTAGCCATGCTGATCTTCCATCAACCAATTGATTGTATTCTGGTCAGCTAATGGCTTTGATAACCATGACTGCGACAGAACCTCGGCATCCGTCTCTAAGAGGACTAAAATTTTGTTATACGATCCTATCGGGGCTAGGTCAGAGGGCAGCACGATGGCTCTACAGTGCCTTCTCGCAAGTCTTTCCCTTAGGGTTTCTAGCTGGATGCCGCTGGCTTGGGAAAGCTCGGTAACTGAGTAGCGAGCATTCTCTCTTAATCCTTCAAATCGCCCAGAAAGGCGGTACATTATTTGTGGTCTCATTAGATTTCCGTTGTCGTCTGGTGAGCAGGAACAGTTATAAGCACCTCGGCCTCGCATTTAGGGCATGACAGTGTGGTCACCAAATATTCGCCCCCCTGCTCGTCGTCTTCTAGCATGTCGTCACCGCCGTAAATTAATGACTCTTGGCAATACCAGCAGCGCATATCTGTACCTCAATAATTTCGTAAAAAAAAATCTGTATATTTTTTGGAATGCTGTGTCATAAAGACCGCCCCCCCTATTTTGCTGCTCGCCTTAATCTATAGACCCATCTATCAAAGACAAAACGCCAGACTCTAGCTGATCAGCCAAGTAATAGATCTCCGCACCGAACCGAAGCTTAGTTACTACCGGAACAACGAATTTCTCAAAGGTAATCTCATCCATATCTAGGTGGCTCATAGCCGTTTCCCGATGCATTAAAAAAGGTCTATTCATTTCAAATATTCTCCAATTTTTCGGTGCATACCAGACATGGAACCTGATGTGTGAACGTCGGGGGTAGAGGACGCCCATCCCCCCCCCTCCCACCTTCTATTACATATGCGCGAGGGGAATCATTCAGGGCACAACCTTAGTAATGTTGTGGCTGGCTAGTGTAAGTCCTTGATATCATTAGCAATTGTGTCGCCAAACTCATCAAACTCAACCTCTTCTAGGTCAATGTCGGCCAAAAACCCACCACTAAAGGTCGTGTGAACCTGCTCGACTGGGGCAAATCCACCGGCTACCTTCAGCAGCAGCTCCAATGACCTGATACGGCTCGACTCGTTATTGCCGGAGTCCTCGGCTTCCTTCTCAAGAGCAGCCACGTAACGGGCCACCTTTCCCTCTAAATCCTCTATCACAATGCTTCTCCTAGCCTCTACGGCCTTAACGATACGATCATTTACCATCATCCGAGCTGAATGCATGTTCGGGTTGGCATAGCCTGCCAAACGAGCTGCCTCAGTCGCATTGCCTGATGCTATGTACTCTAAAACAAATCTTTCCTGCCGCAATGTTAGCCGCAGCTCTTTAACCTGTGTGTCTGCCATCTCGCTATCTCTCACTATGGGGAACCGGCAACGGGGGGTGGGTTATTTTTCCCCGCGTCGAATTATTTTTGCATGGTCAAATCATACCAGAACCGGCGTAAAACCTACACTTTCTAGTGTGATTTAGACAATCTAATGGAATTAATCCAATTTATTTGTGCAAATTTTCTTGACACCGCTCTACCCATGTCTCATTGTGGGCACACGTTGCTGAATCAGCAACCGGTTACGGAGTCTCCGACATGACTCGCCACCCTTCGGGGTGACCCTCGAAAGCCTCAGGCGAGTAGAGCGGCTGTTCAAACTACGACAGTCAAAGCATCAGTTTCACGGACTAGGATTAGCTGATGCGAGTGCGGTAGGAGTAGGCAGTAACGGTACAGGGCGATGCCGAAAGCAATTGACCCCCAGACCAGCGCTGATTCGCTGGGCCAGATTGATCGGTTACTCAAGCTCCCTGCATGCATAAGTAATGAGCCGATAGAAAGTAGTCTGGTAAGCCACGGTAACCGCAAGACGCTTGGAGAAGAGCGAGGTAGCGACCGTGTTGGAAAAAATCAAACAACCAAGCAGGTGGGCAACCTACCTAAGGAAAGCGCAAGCGAGTACAGCCTGCTGAGTTGATTTGAGCATGTCCTGCAATAGCTAGGGCATGCCAAAATCAATTGGCCTGAGGAGGCAACCCAATGAGCGATTTAGCGAACGCATACAGAGAGTTTAATGCGACCGACAGCAACATCCACAGCACTTCTGGCTACTACACTTCAGCTCTGGCGATGTGTGCCAGAGAGTGGGCCGTCAGCCTAGATGATCTGGCCGACTACGCCGCCAAAGAATGGGGCGTCCACCCATACGATGAGTAAGCACATCGAAGCCATTCACCGAGTGGCTTCTATTGTATTTATTCCAACGCCTGAGGAGGCCACAACATGATCGATTTTATAATTTTTGGCATTACCGACAACGCAGTCATGATCTTTGGAGCCTTCACTGGCTATGAGGTTGAGAAGTATCTACCTAAACGATTCCAACTTGGCGCTTTGATGCCCATCGTTGGTGCTGGTCTAGGCAACACTGCTAGTGACTTTGCCGGTGGCGTTATGGCAGGCAGCACAGAGTTAGCAATTGGCACAGCAGTTGGGTGCCTGATTGGTCTGGTAACCATTCCGCTACTAGCACGTTTCATCACCCCCATCGAAGAGTAATCACATCGAATCCATTGGCAACAGTGGGTTCTATTGTATTTATTCAACCCAGCCTGAGGAGGCAGCATCATGCAAGCAATTAACTCTAAGTACACCAAGAAAATCCAGCGCATGTACAAGCTCGACCGTCAGTACAGCGACCTCGTCGATACCCATCAGCGCGTCTGGGATACAGAAGACGAAGACAGCAACTACGGCGTCCGCCTGCGAGACAAGCAGGAACGTGCCGAGTCCAAGCTGTTTGACCGCATGGACGCAATAGCCGAAGAGCTACCTAAGCGCGAGTGCCTGAACTTCGACCGCCAGTACGAGCAAGTGCATGGCTATACCAGTACCGCAGTTATCTATCACCTATAGGAGTAACCGGCATCGGGGTGTGGGATATTTTTCCCCGCCCCTGAAATTTTAGTAGCTACCACAAAGCCACCTGCGGGTGGTTTTTTAGTAACTATTACCTAAGCCTGAGGAGGCCACAGCATGAAAAAAGATATCAAAGAAACTATCACCGCTGAAATTATCACGATGATCGAGAACGCGCAGGCATCCAACAGCGATTGGACTATGCCGTTTAAGTCTCTGGGTGGTAAGCCTAGCAACGCACTCACCGGAAAGGCTTATCGAGGCCTGAACAGTCTATGGCTGGGCATGCTTGGCCTGCGCACTGTGGCCACTTACAGGCAGTGGGCCGAGCTGGGCTATCAAGTACAGAAAGGCTGCAAGTCCACGCCAATATCTGCGCCAATGATGGTTAAGGATAAGAAGACTCAAGACCAGAAGATGATCGGCTTTCGCAGGGCTTCAGTATTCCCCGCAAACGCAGTGCTTCACGCTGAGACTGGTGAGGCTTGGGCGGAGCCTGAGATCGATACAGTTGACCTTACTGAGCGGCTGGCAGTCGCTGACCAATACGTCAATAACCTTGGCTTCGACATTCGCCACTCTGGTGAGGGTCGGGCTTACTACTCGCCAGCGGGCGACTACATTGTCATGCCTAGCCGTGATCTGTTTGTGGCTACCAAGACATCAACAGCAACAGAGAATTACTACTCGACTCTTCTGCATGAGTCAGCTCACGCAACGGGCCACAAATCGCGCCTCGACCGTCTAGACCTTAAGAATCGAAAAGGCTATGCATTCGAGGAGCTGGTGGCTGAGTTATCTGCCGCATTCCTGTGCAATCAACTGGATGTGTCAGGCGCTCCCCGTGACGATCACGCCCAGTACTTGGCCTCTTGGCTCAAGGCTCTGGACGGTGACAACGACTACATCTTTAAGGCGGCTTCAGAAGCGCAAAAGGTGGTTGATTGGATGGATGCCAAGCAGGTTGCTCTCCCCTTACAGGAGGCGGCATAGGGGTGTGGGTTATTTTTCCCCGCCGCGAAATTTTTAACTCATCTGACGATGGCTGACGGGGGTCAGCCGAAACACCCTGCGGGGTGTCATGAGACCCAATGAGATCTTCTGAGATCTCCTGAAGCCTGAGGAGGCAATTATGTTTAAGCAAAAAGAAGTTCAGCCGTACCTAAAACTGATTTGGGAACTCCAGCAAATTCATTGCAACCCCAAACGCAAAGC
>Ga0308011_10000770_pt1 | contig 16018 bp, 8 predicted proteins | sample Neamet177_FD_203144 | JGI IMG/M metagenome (GOLD analysis project Ga0308011, IMG submission 203144) | Marine microbial communities from water near the shore, Antarctic Ocean - #177 | ecosystem: Environmental > Aquatic > Marine > Unclassified | place: Southern Ocean | collected 2014-07-25 | reverse complement strand
GCCGGGTAGTGGGGGGACAGTTGGGCTGCGAGCTTGTTCTTCGAAGCGTTGTCGGGCGCACCGAGGCGAATGAAGATCAGGCTGTAGGCGCGCAGAAAGTCGAGTTGCTGTTCCTTCGCCAGCTTGGAGAAATTGATTTTCGCTAGGTTTTTCTGTAGGGCAGCCTGGTCCTTCTTGTCTCCAGTGCGCGCGAGGGCGATCGCTGCTTCGATGGCTGCCACCGGGTTGGCCTCGCCCTTGGCGAGTGCAGCCCAGCCGTTGGCGGCTTGGTGCTCCACCGCTGTCCTGGCGGCGAATCGCACCGCACGGTCGACGTGCGATAGGTGAGGCCACGCCTTGGCGACGGTTCCGGGACGGGGCTCTGCATGAAGTGATTCGAGCTCGTGACGCAGCTTGCGCTCCTGGTTGTCCAGCGGTGAGATTTTCGCCGGCGCGGTCGGTTCATCGCCAGTGTAAGTGACACGTATTAGCGAGCTCTTGCTGCGGCGGCCGCCAGCGATGAAATACATTGCGCCGTCCTGTGGACGGATGACGATGTCCGAAACTGGCAGCGCGCGGCCGGCGATGAACTCCTCGAACTCGCCAGTGTAGCTCCCGCCATTCTCCTTCATGTGGACGGCGTAGATTTTCCCGTAGGTCCAATCGAGCACGTAGAGCGCTTCTTGGTATTTCGCCGGAAACTTCGCGCCGTAGCCGAAGGCCACGCCGGTCGGGCTGCCGCGGCCGATGTCACAGACCGAGCCGGCCGAGTCTGGATAGTAGTCAGGCCATTTTCCTGCACCGAAGCGCCAGCCGAACTCACCGCCGCTGATGCAGTGATTGACGCGCGACGGCCGGTACCACGGACCACCGACGTCGTATTCCATGTCGGCGTCGAAGGTGAACAAGTCGCCGTGGCGGTTGTAGGCGATGTCATATGGGTTGCGGAAGCCCGCGGAGAGGATGTGGCGATCGCTGCCGTCCGGTTTGCAAGAAACAACGAAGCCGCCGGGCGCCATGCGATTGGTGTTGTGCCCGTAGTAGGTGCTGCGCGGCAGCAGGTGGTCTTCTTTTTGCAATTGGATGTGGCGCGCGGCGATCTCGTCCGGCATGTCGGTGCTGTTGCCGCACAGGATGACAAGCCGCGTTTTATCCGGGCTGAGGATGACAGCGTGGGCGTGGTGGTCGCTGCCAACCGCGAGCGACATTAGGTGTTCGACTTTATCGTAGTGGTCATCGCCGTTCGTGTCCGTCAGGCGGAACAGGCCGGACTTTCCCTTCCCGATGCCGACGACGTAGAGGCTGCCGAAAGCTTCGAGCAAGCCGTTGGCTTTGCCGACTTCGACTGGCAACTTTTCGACTTTTGCTTTGGCGTTCTCTTGTCCGATGGGAGGAACCACGACCCGGTAGAGCGCGCCTTGCCGGTCCGACGCGATCAGCCGGCCTTTGCCGTCGACACACAGTGCGACCCATGAACCTTCGGTGGCGAGATTGACGTCGTAAAGTTTCTCGGCCTCGAATCCCGCCGGGAGTTTAATCTGCAGGTTCTCGACGGAGTGCGCTTTAGGATCCGTGTAGGCGCGGAATTGGACGCTCGGCTTGCTACCGGATTGATCGATTCCTCCAGCGTCAAGACCGCCGATGGCGCGGAAGGTGGTGTAACCAACTGGCAGGTTGAAGCTGATCCTCGACGGCGAATGAGTGCCGATGCCGTCGGCGTATTCTTTCCCGTTGACCTTAAGTTGACCGTCGTTCTGGTTTTTCCCAACCCTTGCACGGCTGTCTATGTTCGCTGGTTTCAGTTCGGTGAGCCGTTTCTCTTTTCCATCCGCCGCGATCAGGCGCGGTTCGATCCAATCGGCCCAGTCGTGCCCGGATCCGTCGCCACCATCGGAGACTTCGAGGAACAGCTGCGTGGCACCGGTGATGTCGATTTCGACCGAGACCTGCTGGCCTGGTGTTTCTTTCGTGATGACCTCGCTGGCGAATTTTTTCGGCGCGGCGGTGGTGGTGAAGACGGATAGGAGGAGGATTGTCGGGAAGATGAGTGTTTTCATTGCGATCAGACTGATAAGGATGCGCTGCTGCCCGCTGGTTTACAAGCGGCATCTGTTGGTTCGATGGAAGACGCGGGAGAGATGTGTTCGATCCGCAGCGCCTCAGATTTGGACGAGCAGCAGGAGCGTAATTGTGCGGGCGATGGGGAGCCGGGCCTTTCTTGAAAAGGTCACCTTGGGAATTGTGGGCGGTGATTTCGGAAGCGCTGGCCTGAATCTCCGAATAAAGCTTTTGAAAAGCTAGACAAACCTGAGCTCTTGAACGGATCGGGAAATGCCGAACAAGACGGCGCTGAAGAAAGATGACATCTCGCATCAGGATCATCATTCTAGGCGTTTCTGATTTGGTATTTTCCCGACAGAATAGTTTCAGCCCCCCTTGGATTCAAACCGGCGAGCTTCCATATTGAATCCGCCAGGTGAGCTCTGCGGGTTCGAAAACCGCAAAGGGGAAGAGGGAGACTGAGGCGGTGTGACTGCTGGGGATTTACTTTTTGGGGGCTGCTGGAAGGCGTCGTTGGAAAGGGGAAGGGGGGGTGCGCAAGAAAAACAGCAAATGAAATTTTGCCAGCGCCGCCAATTTTCAGATTCCCAATGAGTGTTTCTAGCACATCCTAATATATAGGAATATCAGGAATTGGATTGGTATATAAGTAATTACAAAAACCAACAATTGAAGAAAGTGATTTCGAGAGAATTTAGTTCATGAAATGATCCCCTCGAAAGTTACTAATAATTTATTTATATCTTCTTTGCTTGCGTCACTTTCAATAATATATGGACCATTAATCTCCATATCGATTTTACAAAAAGGCAGAGGCAATTTGAAATGGTCCCATGATTTTGAAAATTGCTTAAAGAAGGACATGTTTGTTTTTATAAGATAAACGGGGACTTGTGCCCTTTGTGCAGCCACCGCAATTCCTGGTTTCATTTTGAGAGCTGGCCCCCGAGGGCCATCAGGAGCAATCAAGAGAACATTTTCTTTTGCTAACAGCACCATTTTATCTAATGCCTCGCTTCCTCCTTTTGATGAAGAACCACGCACCACGTTGAAGCTCCACATGGTAAGTATCTTTGTTAGGAGTTCCCCGTCCTTACTTTGGCTGACAAGTGCACATGGACTTTGTTTTCTAAATAAATACCAACAAGGAATCATATCGCCATGCCAGAAACCAATCACCCCCTTCGAAAGGTTAACATTCCCTTTCACATGAATTCTCCATGTTTTAGAAATTAGATTTAGTATAAATAAACCAATGTTTATCATTTCAGTAATACTGCTAGGAATTTTCTTTTTGGGTGGGCTGTTGGAAGGCGTCGGAAAAAATTCATGATCCGAGAGCGTAGGCCTCCTTCCCGCCATGCCAAGGATTGTTTTGGCGGCGGATCTTTGGGATCTCATCGAGCGGAGTCAGGTTCTCTTCGAGAACCAGAACGCGGCCGTCGCCGAGGGGGATTTCTTTGTGGTGCCAGGCGGCGCTTTGAATTGAAGGGGGCGGACTCCGATTCGGATGAGGTTCTCGTTTGGTTGAATCCATTCAGATCCGGCTCGTCATCGGGGATCCATTCTTTGATGGTCTGCTAGGGGGCCGAGGGGGATCTCTCCGGCATCCTGGTGCGACTGACTACTTTCGAGACACCGGGCCCTTTGGCAATAGAATATCTGATCAAAGAGAGATCGAAAATTTTAAAATTCCCGCGAAACACGAAGTCGGTAGAACACGCCCCGGCTACCGGGTTCGACGTCCTCGACGTCCTCGACGACCACCGTCTCACTAGCGTCACCATTGCCGGCGGCTGACACTTCTTGGAAGATAGATCCGTCACCGGGATCCGGTCGCCAGATCTGCAAGTCATTCGATTTCTCGACCGAGTAGACGAGCTGGGCCGCCCCGGGGATCCACCGCCGAAACGTGATTCTCGTGCGGCCGCCAACAGCCTGCTCGACCGACCAAGGCCGCTCACCGCGATCGTTGTTTGGTGAGAATGGCCGACGGGCGAACACGTATTCCATTACGTTATTTAGACCGTTGCGGTTCGGATCTGATTGCGCGTCGTCCGGATCATTGGGATCTAGGCCGTGAGCTGATTCCCATCCGTCCGGCATCAGGTCGCCATCGCTATCGACAACCGGAAAAGAGCTGAGTCCAAGCGTAAACTGATTTGCCGGATCGGTTCGCCAGGCACTTAGCCCCAGTGCTTTACGATACGGAGAAAAAGTCTTCACTGCTACGGTCTGACCGCCGCCGCCGAACTCCAACAAACGGATCCAGCCGTCACCTCCGTTCGCATCGGTCTGCGCATTGAATAAGATCTGGTGGACGGCGTTGCCCATCGCGCCGGCACTTTCCAGATAACCGAGAGAGAAAAAGTGACCGTTTGTCGTCAGGAAAAAATTCTCGTGGCGGCTGACGAGTTTTTCCCAGAGATCGCGCCCGTTGTTTTCGCCCACACCGACTCCACCGCTCCAGACAGAATTATTCTCGGTCAGGTAGACGTGCGTCACGAGGATCACACGGTGGTTTGGATGCTCTGAGACGATCTGGTTCGCCCACGCCACAACCGGGTCGCGCGGCGCCCACTCAAGCGCCAGCACGAGGTAGTCGTGACCGTTCGCGTGGAAAGTATGGTAAGAACTTTCCCGGTAGTCGGGGTTGCTGATCTCGGGATAGAATCCGCCCATGGTCGATTGTGACGCATACGGACTTCCCGCACCAAAGCGCGAGGCGAGGTTGAACTCACCCGTGCGGTCCGATGCTTTGCCTCCGGGACCGAGGTCGTGGTTGCCTGTCGTCAAGGCATACGGAACCTTCCCGTCGAGTTCCGCCATGCTCGTCCTGGCGCGATCCCACTCGGCGGTGGTGTTGTGTTCGACGAGATCACCGAGTTGCAGCACGAAGCGGATGTTGTGATGTTCGCGGTGCTCTGCAATCCAGCGGGTAATCTCGGTGAAGATCGGCGCATTCGCGACATTGTCCGTGTAATGCTGGGTGTCCGGAATCACTACCATCGTCCAAGGCGCCCCACCTGGCTCATCGGAAACCGCCACGCTCGTATTGGCAGTCGTGACGCCAAAATCATTGCTCGCCGTCAAGACGTAACTCGAAAACGAGTTCGGCGAAATTTCAAGGCTCCCACTCGTGCCTACCGCACCGATCCCACGATCGAGCGAGACACTGGTCGAACCAGAAACTTGCCACTCCAAGTCGGCGCGGCCTCCGCTTGCGGGCAGCGTGTCTGGCGATGCCCGGAACCGCAAAACCTTTGGCAGTGCTCCAGTCGTGACTATGAGACTCCGTTTCCGTGTCCCTTGGGAATTGCTCGCTGAGAGTGTCAACTTCGTCGTCGCGCCGAAAGCGATACTCGTTTCCCCACTCGCACTGACCGCACCGACCCTCTGATCCAACTCGATGCCGTCGGCATCGACCACGAACCACTTGAACTCGACCTCCGCCCCGGGAGCGACGCTTAGGTCATCAGCCTCGAACTGCAAGATCCTTGGTAAAAAGAACTCGGTCACACCATTGGTGAGAAGCGAGAGGGCATCCGCCTCACTGAGCGCGCGATCGAAAACTACAAACTCGTCGAGGGCGCCCACGAAGCGATCCGAACCGCCTGCCGTTCCTCCGAGAACCCATTCGTCCGGAAATTCGAACCCGTCATCAAGGAAGGGTGATGTTACCGCTAGCTCCCCGTCACGAAAAACCTGCACCGTGCCATCATTAGCGGTGAGTAGCACGTGGTGCCAAGTGCCATCGAAAACGTCCGGCACTAGAATCTCACTATCTGGAAGCTCAATGGTGAGAGCAGATCCCCCTGCCGCCGCCTCTTTTGAAAATTCGATTCCGGCATCGAGAAGCACCGTGTCCTCGAGCGTCGAGGCATCCGCTTTCATCCACAAGCCGATTGACAGACCGGCTGACGAGTTCCCAATGCCAAGCGTCGAAAGTTCTCCGGCGAGGCGTAGTTCTCCCTCGCCGCCAAACCTGAACGCACCAGCGCCGATCCTCCCCGGAACGAGCTGCGGAGGGGCAGCGCCTGCGGCGATCGCAGTCGTCTCTCCCGTCGAATCTTCCGCAGTCGCCAACTCAAAAGAATAGGCGACAAACGGCCGCGATGAAACCACTACGTTTGCAGCCGCACCCGTCGTTCCGAATTCATTGCTGGCGCTCAGGAGGTAGGTCGTGTTCGCAGTCGGTGCCACCGCCAGATTGCCATTCACCCATCCTTCCAACATCAGGTCAAAACTCATGTCACTACTCCCTGGCCGCGACTGGTGGATCTCGACCGCCAAGACATTGTTCCCCTCTCGCAATAGTTCCGGCGGAACATTTGCGAAAGTATATTCATTTGCATCTCCAGGCACATCGCCCAGCGCTTGGGTCGTGTGTAAGATCTCCCCCTCGGGCAAGTAAAAACGCCCGATCTCGCTCCCGTTCAAGTAGACGACCGCGCCATCATCGTAGCGGATGCTGAGACGCAGCTGCTCGATTGCGTCGACTGCAGATCGAGTGAAGCTGTGCCGGAAGTAGGTGGTGATATATTTCTCCCTGATGACGTCACCGAAACCGACCACGGTCGCCTCATCGTGTTCACCATAGCCGAGTTCGCCAGGTCCCGATTTCCACGATCCATCGTCAAACTCCAATGCCGTCCAAGCAGTCCCCTGATCCGATCCATCGTCTAGATATTCCCACCGCGACCCGGCAGGCACCATCTGGTAGTATCCAATTCCTGAGATTGGCACGCGGCCGATGCCCGGAGAGATTTCCGCAACGCTCGCGTCATCTATTTCCCAGGAGAGGAACCGTCTGAGTTTGGGACTCTCTAGGTCGATCTCAGCGGAAAAACTCGGGATCGTTGGAGGGCGACCAACGCTAATGGTCAGCGTAGCGCTGTCTTGTCCCATCGGGCCATCGCTCGACAGAGTGTAAGTGATTGTGCTCGTCGGCCCCGGATCGAGCACCAGGCTGCCGATCCCATCGACGGTGTGATCGGTCACGTTGCCAATCGCCGGTGTGATCAACAGCGAACTCTCAGCAGGGTCGACCTCCCAAATCAGAGTCACCGGTACACCGGCGGTGACTGTCGTATCCTCGGCAGAAAAATTCTGAATCGCGGCAACTCCAGGCAAAACTCCAAGGACGACCGATAGGCACACTATCGTCAGGATCGATTGCAGCTTCGATTTTTCGAGAACGTTCAAGTTGATTTTTTAAGATTAATGATCTCGGGAACATTCGACAAGTCTGGTGTCGCCGCTGCCGGATGTTTAAAATTCGAGCCGAAGGCTCTTTCTTGGCTTTCTGCTCAGGTGTGCAGCTCGGATTGGATAAACGCGATACGCGGCGGTGTTCATGCCAGTTCTGACCTTGATTATCTGGAGCGGGTGACTGTGAACTGCTAGGAATTTTCTTTTTGGGAGGATCGTTTGAGGGCGTCGTCTAAGGGATCGGAGAGGGGAGAAAGTAGCCTCTGAGTAAATACGAAGTGAGGAGGCGATCTCGAACGATAAGTTACGATCGTTTGAGAGCAGCCCGGTTACCTGTCCAGATCGCCATATAATTCCCTCGTCACGTGGAGCCCGCTGGGTTCAAATTAAGAATCTACAAATAATCATGAACACCACTCGTCGCCGCTTTCTCCAGACCGCCGCCGGGGCTGCCCTTGCAGCACCTGCCCTGACCAGGGCCGCCAATCTCAACGGTAGGGGACAACATGCCTGCATTGGAGTGGGGGGAATGGGACACAACGATCTGAAGAACTTTCTCTCCCACAAGAAGACAAAAGTCGTCGCGATTTGCGATGTCGATTCCAAGCATCTTGCCGCAGCCGCCAAACTTGCGCCTGAGGCACGGACTTATTCCGACTGGCGGGAGTTGTTGGCGAAGGAGGGCGACAAGGTCGACTCGGTCAACGTTGCGGTCCCGGATCACATGCACTTCTCGATCGCCTACAGCTCGGTGACCGCCGGTAAACACGTCTATTGCCAGAAGCCGCTCTGTCATGATGTGGCGGAGGTCCGTCTCCTCACCGAAGCGACTCGCAAGGCGGGCGTGAAGACGCAACTCGGAACGCAGGCTGCCTCAGGGGGCGGCGACCGGACGTTCATTCATCACATCAAGGCGGGCGTCATCGGTAAGATCAAGCGTGTGGTGCTCTGTTCGAATCGCCCCGGCGCGATCGAGTCCTACCGGTTCGTCGGTCCGCGACCGAAGGATCCGCTGCCGGCCCCGGAGCATCTCAACTGGGATCTCTGGACCGGATCGGCTCCGGTGCGTCCCTATGCGCCGAACATCTACCATCCTGCCAAGTGGCGCTCGTGGATTGATTTTGGAACGGGGTGGTCGGGCGACATTGGTTGTCATGTCTTCGATGCCACTTGGAAGGCGCTTGGGCTGACCGCGCCCAAGACGATGATCGCGAAGGTGCAGGAGTCGTGGAAGAAATCAAAGGTTCGGCAGGGCGACACCTGGCCTCAAAGCGATCACATCACGTGGACGTTTCCGGGGACAAAGATGACCGAGAAGGACGAGATCACGGTGGAGTGGTTCGATGGTCTCATCTACCCGCCGGAGGAGGTGCAGGCGCTCTTCTCGGGGAAACCCTATCCGCCGGAGTCGGCGATGGTGATTGGAACGAAGGGCGTCATGATCCTGCCAAACGGCCAGATGCCCATTCTCATTCCTGCCGATACGTTCAAGGAAGTACATCCGCCGAAGCTGGATCCACGCAACCACTATCATCATTTCTGCGACGCGGTGCACGGGGAGGCGAAGAACGAATCCTACTTCGAGCAGACCGGTCCGATGACGGAGGCGATCCTACTCGGAACGGTCGCTATTAGGAATCCCGATACCCTGCTCGAGTGGGATGCCAAGAAGCTCGCCATTCCGAACAGTGTCGAAGCTAACAAGATGCTGCGTCGGGCGTATCGCGCAGGTTGGAGCGTGGGTGGGTTTTAGGATTGTAGGGCGTGCGCTCTGGCTGCCTGGGCTTGGCAGATAGGATTCGAAAACCTGGTTGGTAGGTTCGGCAAGCGGAGCGTTCGCCCTACAGTTATTTCACCTTGAATAAGGTTTTGTCCAATTCGACGTGGGTCTCCACTTTCTAGATCTCGGTGACGATGCTGCCCGACATGTCGGTCGTGGCGGTGCTCTTGCAAGGGAGGCGTAGGCCCTCTGCATCCGCGAATACCCATTTGCGGTTCTCGCCGGGAGCCTTCAACTCGTAGGTGAAATTCCCCAGGGTCTCTGCACGCGTGACGGTAGCCGCTCCCACCAATAACGCTAAAACCATCCTCAGGCCGAGCAACCTTCGCGCCGTTATGAGAGCACCAGAGTGCGGTGAGCTACTTGATCGACTAAACCAACAATTCGTTTATCACGCGTGCCTTCTCGACGCCGGTGAGTCGGAAGTCGAGGCCTTGGAAGCGGTAGGTGAAGCGCTCGTGATCAAGGCCGAGCTGTTGCATCACGGTGGCGTGAAGGTCGCGCACGTGGACGGGGTTCTCGGCGACGTTGTAACTGAAGTCGTCGGTCTTGCCATAGCTCATGCCCGGCTTGATGCCGGCGCCGGCCATCCAGATGGTGAAGCAGCGCGGGTGGTGGTCGCGACCGCAATCGGGGCTGTCCCACTTGCCCTGTCCGGCGACGCTGCGACCGAATTCGCCGCCCCAGATGACGAGGGTGTCTTCGAGTAGGCCTCGCTGTTTGAGATCTTTGATAAGAGCGGCGCTCGGTTGGTCGGTGTCGCGGCAACGCGCGGTGCACCAGCTTCTCAAGCGGCTGTGATGGTCCCAGTCGGGGTGGAAGAGTTGGATGAATCGGACGCCGCGCTCGGCGAGGCGGCGGGCGAGAATGCAGTTGGCAGCGTAGCTGCCGGGGCGGCGGGAGTCGGGTCCATAGAGATCGAAGACAGACTCGGGCTCGTCGCTGATGTCGGTCAGCTCCGGCACACTGGCCTGCATGCGAAAAGCCATCTCATACTGGCGGATGCGGGTCTCGATTTCGGGGTCGCCGGTTTGCTGCAGGCGCATGGCGTTGAGTTCGCCGAGGCCGTCGAGCATGCCGCGGCGCAAGTGGCGGGGGAGGCCGTCGGGATCTCTGAGATAGAGCACGGGCTCTTTGGCGTTGCGCAACTTCACGCCCTGATAGACCGAGGGCAGGAAGCCGCTGCCCCAGTAGTTGTCGTAGAGTGGTTGGTCGCTGCCGCGCTTCATCTTCGACAGCAGGACGAGATAGTCGGGAAGGTCCTTGTTGGCGCTGCCGAGCCCGTAGCTCGCCCATGCGCCCATGCTGGGTCGGCCGGTGAGGTGGTGGCCGGTGAGGAACTTGGTCATCGCCGGCGCGTGGTTGATTTGGTCGGTGACCATCGACTTCACAAAACACAGCTCGTCGGCGACCGAAGCGGTGTGCGGCAACCACTCGCCGATCGTGGCGCCGGACTTCCCGTAGCGCTCGAAATGGGTGTGTGAGGGCATGATCAATTGTGGCTGCCCCTTGGTCATGCCGGTCAGGCGCTGGCCACCGCGCACCGAGTCGGGGAGCTTCTGTCCGGCCATTTTGATCAGGCCGGGTTTGTGGTCGAAGAGTTCGATCTGTGATGGACCGCCGGACTGGGTGAGGAAGATGACGCGCTTCGCTTTCGGGGCGAAGTCGAGCGGCACTTTCGCCATCAGCGACTCGAGAGCGAGCGCACCGAGCGAGACGCCGGCACCCTGACCCAGGAAATAGCGGCGCGAAATGGCTGGGAATCCGGAGGGTTTATTCATGGGTGATGGCTTCGTCGAGGTTGAGCACGAGATTGGCGATCAGAGTCATGGCGGCGTGCTTGGCGTCGCCACCTCCAGAGAACTCACCGGCTTCCGCGGGATTGTCTTTGTAGTAGGCGAGCGCCCGTTCGTATTCCCTGTGACAGATTGCGACTTCATTGGCGCTCGGGGCGCGGGAGAGAACCCGGAGGAACACATCGTGGAGTTTGAGCCTGGCCAAGGCACGCGCCGCCTCCACGGAAGTGCGATCATTGAGCAAGGTGAGCGCCTGCAGTGGCGTGTTCGTCCGGCGTGGGGTCACCTCGCAGGTGCGGCGCATGGCGTTGTCGAAGAGGAAAGTCGGGGCGCTGCTGCGGCGCCAGAAGGCATAAAGGGTACGGCGATAGCCGGCCGGGCCGAGCGAGGACCTGTAGGTGAAGCGCCCCATGAACTGGTCGCTCCAGATACCGGGCGGCTGGTAGGGGAAGACTGGCGGACCGCCGAGCGCGGGGTTGAGCAGGCCGCTCGATGCCAAAATGGTATCTCGGATCATCCAGCTCGGCAGTCGATAGCGCGCGCCGCGTGCGAGCAAGCGGTTCTCGGGATCGAGTTCTAGCAATTGTTTAGATACCAGGCCGGTCTGCTGGTAGGTCGCGCTGCTCACGATGGTCTTCACCAGGTGTTTGACGTCCCAGCCGCTCTCGACAAAGTCGACCGCCAGCCAGTCGAGGAGTTCGGGGTGGGTTGGCGTCTCGCCCTGCAGTCCGAAATCGTTGGGTGTGCGAACCAGCCCGGCGCCGAAGAAGAGCTGCCAGATCTGGTTGGTGATCACGCGGGCAGTGAGCGGGTTCTGAGCAGAGGTGATCCACTTCGCCAGCGCCAGACGGTCATTCACCTCGTCCCGTTTCAGGACGGCGGGCAGGACGGCGGGATGCACTTGATCACGGTGGGCGTCCCAGACCCCTCGTTCGAGGATGTGGGTCTTGCGTGGCTGCTTGCGTTCGGCCAAAACCATTACTTTTACGTTGCCGGACGCCTTCTTAAATTCGCCGTTTTGACGTTTCACCTCGGCGTGGCGTGCGGCGATGGCACGGTATTCGGCATCGTCTTCGAGGAACTGATCGAACAGTTGGGTTCGTAGACTTCCTTCCGGTTTGGCGCCGGCAGCGAGCTGCTCCAGCGGCATTTTTCCCAAACCCCGCACGGCGTGGCCGCGTTGATCGGTGAAGCTCAGGCGGAAGCGGCCGATCAGTTGCCGTTCTTCGAGGGAGCGGTGCATCAGCACGATGTCCAACGACTCGCCGTCGTTTAGGGTTACGGGCTCCTCGAGTTCGAACACGGCGCGGTGCGGTTTGTCCGACGCCTGGGTGCGAGTGGTCCACCCGGTGCGCGGGTCGTCGTCGAGGGTGCCGCTGACGTTGCTGTATTTACTGTCCCGCCCTTTGCCGTTGACGTCAGCAACCGCCCTCCTCAGGGCGATGTCGCGCACTTGCGTGCTGCCCTCGCGGCGGACCCGAACTTTCACATTGGTGAGGATGAACTCGCCGTCGGCGGCCTGCGAGAACTTGCCTTCGACATGCGAAGAGTGGGGGAACACCTCCAATTGAACGCCAGCGACGCGGCGGATGTGAGGTGTGTTCACGGTGATCGTGTAGTCGTCCTGCTCGGGCATTTTGGCACCCGCTTGAATAATACCGTCCTTCTCATGCGAGAGCGCAGTGCCTTCCTTGGCCGCGAGCGCTTTGGGAGTGACGGGATGCCAGGCGACGAATCCATCGCTCACGGCGTCGATCTGTTCTGCGAGCCATCCTTCGAACGGGGCAAGGCGCGATTGCCGAAGGGCGGCGAGCGAATCGTTCGACTCTTTGAGGAGTATGTTCGACTCCTCGACGGCTCGCTTGGCGTAGGGCGACTTGTAGGCGAGGTAGGGCTTCGCACCCCCGCCGGCTTTCCCGTCCTCGTCGATGCTGTCGAAGTAGGCGCTGAGGCTGTAGTAGTCGGCCTGTGAGACGGGATCGAACTTGTGATCGTGACACTGCGTGCAACCGAGCGTGAGCCCGAGAAACAGCGTTCCGGTGGTGTTGGTGCGGTCAAGCACGTAGTCCACCCGCGACTCGGCCGGGTCGCGTCCTCCTTCGCCATTGGTCATGTGGTTGCGGTGGAAACAGGTTGCGAGGATCTGCTCGGGGGTGGCATCGGGCAGGAGGTCGCCGGCGAACTGCTCGAGGGTGAACTGGGCGAAGGGCATGTTCGCGTTGAAGGCGTCGATGACCCAATCGCGCCATGGCCAGTTGCTACGAGTGGCGTCCCCTTGGAAGCCGTCGGTATCGCTGTAGCGGGCGCCATCGAGCCACCACATGGCCATGCGTTCGCCGAAGTGCGGCGAGGCGAGCAAGTTGTCGATCATCTGGTCGAGACCCACTCCCAGCTGCTCGGGCGTGGGCGGCAGTCCGGTGAGGTCAAAGGCCAGTCGGCGTCGGATCGTGTGGGCCTCTGCCGACGGCGACATCCTGAGGCTGTGTTTTTCGAGGCCTTTGGCGACGAAGTGGTCGATGGGGGAAGAATCTTTCGGAACCGGTTCCTTCTTCGGGTCGATGAAGGCCCAGTGGTCGCCCCACTCTGCCCCTTGGCGGATCCACGTTTCCAAGGTCGCCACAGACTCGGGGCTGAGCGGCTTCTTGTGCGACTCCGGGTTGGGCATGACCTCATCGGGATCGCTCGATTTGACGCGGGCGATGAGCTCGCTGGCCTCGGGTTTACCGGGCACGATCACCTCGGCAACGGCCCCATCTCGAGTGTCTAACCGGAGGTCGGCTTTGCGGGAAGCGGCGTCGAACCCGTGACAGGCGAAGCAATTGTCCGACAGGATCGGACGGACATCGCGATTGAAGTCGATGGTTCTTGCCGCCCCGCCCGTCGAGAGCAGTGCGAAGAGTGGGGAAAAGAGGCGGAGTTTGACGGGCGGCATATAATTGCTGGATGAGATGGGTTGTCGGGCGGGGAAGGAACGCGCTAGCCTGACAACCGTTATAATTACAGAATTGCTATTACTATTATTGCTAGGAAATCACTTTTTCGCTGGGGTGCTTGAGGGGATTGGAGAGGGGAGAAAGGGGGATGGACAGAAAATATTTCATGGTTCGTCTAGGTTGGTCTAGTGGGTGGGCTAAAAGAAAGAGCGAAAGGGACGGCACACAGACAAAGGGTGGTGGCCGTGATGGCGAGGATCGCGAGTGGGTGCTCGATGAAACCTGGCCAGAGGAGGGTGCTGAATTCAATTGCGGAGATGAGGGCACCGATGGCGAGTGGCCAGCGTGGTCCGCGCTGGTCGAGGGTGATGCCGGCGAGGTAGTTGTTGCCAGTAGACCAGCGGTGCTTGAGGACGGGTGGCATCGCCTACGAAAGTATCAGGAAAGCGTGGCCAGGGGAAACGATTCCTGCCGAGTCCCTGGCCAATTACTTGCAAAATTTTTACAGCGAATTCGGGATTGCGAGTTCCAAGGATCTGAAAAACTGGTCCCGCGTCCGAGTGTAACGATCGGCGCCCGGAAACGAATGTAAGCATCCTCATTCCGAGAGAATTGGTGCACATAGTTTTATTTCGTTTAAATCGTGTTCTAATGGCGATCCATACTTCGATTGATGAGTCGCACGGCTTCACCTCCGGGCGTATTGACGATCTTGCATTGGTTATAGAGGACGATCGTTTCCTTCAACTCGCCGCGGCGGCAGTGGCATTTGGTGATGGCGAAGCAGTAGTTCGGGAAGTAGGGCCAAGACCCAGAATCGTTTTCTTGGTCGGGGATCCCTGCCGCTCAGACGATGGGCAGTCGGGTGGTATGCCGGGGAACTCCGTTGAAGGCATTGTCGAGTTCCAGGCGCTGGTGCATGACCTGGATGGCGCGCCCCAGGATGTCGACGTCTCCCCGGGCATCGTGACGTCGAAGCGTGGTCTCTTGAAGTCTGAGGCGACTTTTGACGTGATCGAGCGAATGGCCGATACCCCTTGTTTTTCCGAAGAGCATTTTCGAGATTCCGATCGAATCAATCGCGTCGATCTCACGGCTGGGAAGTCCGTGGCGCTGACAGGTGGCCTCAAGGAACTTCGAGTCAAAACGCTTGGCATTGTGGGCGATCAAGGTGGCATCGTCAGACCAAGCCGCAAAATCGCAAAGCACTTGCTCAGGCCTTGGGGCATCAGTGACGTCCCGATTTCCGATGCCGGTGTAGCTTTCGATAAACGATGAAATACGACGTCTTGGCTTGGCGAAGCTGAAGAAAGAGTCCGTTGGGCAGAGGCAGCCTGATTTGAATTTAACGGCTGCGATCTGGATGAACTCGTCGTTGTCTGGGCTGAGGCCGGTGGTTTCGAGGTCGTAGATGATGAAGGATTCGCCCGAATAGAACTGATCCGTCCAAATGAAGGAGTGATCGCATCGGGAACATTTTACTCGCTGACCGATCGCGGACTTGGGGCGGCTTAGGCTCTGGTCACAGGTTGGGCTGGGGCACTGGATCTTCATTCTCGGTCGGTGATTCGAGCCCAGACATAGCGTGTCAGGCTCCGAGACTCCAGCCCCAGATGCCGAACCCGAGACTGCTAGGAATTTTCTTTTTGGGTGGATCGCTTAAGGTCGCAGTTGAAGGAATCGGAGAGGGGAGAAAGGGGGGTGATGGAAGAAATCCACACGTTCTTCTGTAGCTTCGTTGTGCCGTCGGCATTCCGGATTACCGTTGAGCAACGGCGTGGTCTTCGGGTCCATGCCCAAGTGCGCCGCTGCGCTACTCTTCCTCGGTTCCGCCGAGGGTGACGTTGATGTTGTATTTGTTCTGGAGGTGCGAGTGGGCTTTGCTGGCTTGGGAGGACTTCGGGTAGCGTTTGCAGGTGAGTTGGAAGGTGCGGATGGCCTTTTCCTTGTCCTTGGCTTCCTCGTAGGTGAAGCCAATTTGCAGAGTCGCCTCCGGGGCGGATCTTTTGACGATTTTGCATTGGCTGTAGAGGATGATCGCTTCCTTTTGTTCGCCGAGGCGGCGGTGGCATTTGGCGATGGCGAAGTAGTTGGCCGGAAAGCGGTCGACTTGGCGGTAGCTGGCGATCGCTTTTTTCCAGTCGGAGAGTTTTTCGTAGCACCCGGCAATGGACCAGAAGTAGTCGCCGGAGTGGTCGCCGTCGATTTCGAGGAGGTGGCGGTAGACTTCGATCGCTTCGTTGATCTTGCCTTCTTCG